>Ga0307378_10000041_pt1 | contig 233439 bp, 188 predicted proteins | sample UN1MG_FD_202238 | JGI IMG/M metagenome (GOLD analysis project Ga0307378, IMG submission 202238) | Soil microbial communities from Risofladan, Vaasa, Finland - UN-1 | ecosystem: Environmental > Terrestrial > Soil > Coastal area > Acid sulfate soil | place: Finland: Risofladan, Vaasa... | reverse complement strand
ACTCTGACAACATTTATTATTGCCGGTGCCGGATTTAAGGTGGCAAAACATGGGAATTACGCAGTGACTTCAGCATGCGGATCTTCCAATATCATGGAACATCTGGGATATAAATTCTCTGCCAGCCGGGACAAATTGCTTTCTGAGTTAGATAAAACAGGAATCTGCTTTTTACATGCTCCCTTATTCAACCCTGCAATGAAAAATATAGCTCCCGTAAGGAAAGCTCTCAAAATCAAGACATTCTTTAATATGCTGGGGCCTATGGTAAATCCTGCATCCCCAGGCAAACAGCTCATAGGAGTCTATAGCCTCGACCTGGCAAGACTTTACAATTATCTGTACCAGATGTCTGATAAACAATATTGTATTGTACATAGTCTCGACGGATATGATGAGATATCGCTCACATCCGATTTCAAATTAATCATGAACGGGATCGAACAGGTTTTTACGCCCGGGATGCTTAATTTTGATAAAAATGATCCTTCAGACCTTTCCGGGGGACATACAATAAAAGAATCCGCTGACATCTTTCTCAATGTTCTTCATGGGAAAGGTACAAAAGCCCAGAATAGTGTTGTTACTGCCAATGCACAAATGGCGATTAAATGTTATTTGCCGGCAAAAAGTTTTGAAGATTGCAGGTCTATTGCTGAAGAATCGCTTTACAGGGGGAAAGCCCTTGAATCGTTAAAGAAACTAATAGAAATGCAGCCGTGAATCTCCTTGATAAAATAATTGCAAATAAAAAGAAAGAACTGGTTGAATTGATTAAGCTGAAACCGGTTAAGGAGCTTGAACATAATAAATATTTCACCCGCGGGATTATTCCTCTTACAGAAAGCATTCTGTCTCCGGGTAAAACCGGTATTATTGCTGAATTTAAGAGGAAATCGCCATCACAAGGTATTTTAAATAATCAGGTTGATATCGGAATTGTTACAACAGGTTATGCCAGAGAGGGGGCCTCAGGTCTCTCAGTCCTGACTGACCACGAGTTCTTTGGCGGGGATATTAATGATCTGATGCTCGTCCGTAAGCTGAATTCCATCCCTCTCCTTCGTAAAGACTTTATAATTGACGAGTATCAGGTTATCGAATCAAAGGCTGCCGGAGCTGATGTCATCCTGCTTATCGCAGCCATCATCCCTGAAAATCAGATACTGAAACTTGCACACCTTGCCCGGTCAATCGGACTACAGGTGCTGATGGAAGTACATAATGTTACTGAAATTCAGATGGTTAATGAATATGTGAATATTATCGGCGTCAATAACCGCGACCTCAGGACATTTAAAATTGATACAAAGTTATCCTTTGAGCTGGCTGATAAAATTCCCGGAGATTTTGTAAAAATTTCTGAGAGTGGGATCTCTTCATTTGATACAATTATAAAACTGAAAAAAGCCGGTTATCAGGGATTTCTGATCGGGGAGAAATTCATGAAGGACAAAGATCCGGTTTTTTCATTTGCAGAATTAACAAGGTTGCTCAGAGGTTATGCTGAAAATTAAAGTATGTGGCTTACGCGACATTGAGAATGTGACAGATGTTGCCGGGACATTTCCCGATTTTATGGGATTTATCTTTTACCAGGGATCCCCACGCTTCGTTGGAAAGGAAGTAAGTAATTCCCTGTTCAATGATATACCTCCGGAAATAATAAAAACCGGAGTGTTTGTTAATGAAATAACCAGTAAAGTCAGAAAGGCTGTCGACCGATTTAAACTTGATGCCGTCCAATTTCACGGCTCAGAATCAGCAGATTACTGCAGGCATTTTATGCTGGAGGGATTGATAACAATAAAAGCTTTCGGAATTGAGCCGGGCTTTGAATTCAAAATTCTGAATTCTTATATGAACAGTTGTGATTATTTTTTATTTGATACAATAACAAAAACCTATGGTGGAAGCGGGAAGAAATTTGACTGGAGCATTCTTGGAGAATATGAACTTGACAAACCCTTTTTTATCAGCGGTGGTATAAGCTTCGAAGAAATCCGGGAGGTACTGAATCTGAAGCACAATGCTCTTTTCGGGGTAGATATCAACAGCAGGTTTGAACTCTCTCCGGGTATAAAAGATGCTGAACTGATCAGATCGTTCATTAATAAAATCAAAAGTCAACCAAATGAAATATAAAGTCGATGCCAGGGGGTATTACGGAGAATTCGGCGGAGCCTATATTCCTGAAATGATGTACCCTAACATAAAGGAGCTTCGTGATAATTACCTTAAAATACTTAATGATACAGATTTTAAGACAACATTTACCGGTTTGTTAAGGGATTATGCAGGCAGGCCCTCTCCTCTCTACTTTGCAAAACATCTTTCATCATTTTATAAGACCAATATTTACCTGAAACGTGAAGACCTTAACCACACCGGGGCTCATAAAATTAACAATACTCTCGGGCAGATACTTATTGCACAAAGACTTGGCAAGTCGAGAATTATTGCCGAAACAGGAGCAGGTCAGCACGGTGTTGCTACTGCAACCGTCTGTGCTCTTATGGGATTAAGGTGTACCGTGTACATGGGAAAGACGGATGTTGACAGGCAGAAACCGAATGTATTGAGAATGAAAATGCTGGGAGCTGAGGTTATTCCGGTATTAAGCGGAAATATGACGCTCAAGGATGCAACCAATGAAGCGATGCGCGACTGGATAAATAATCCTGTCGATACCTATTATATTATCGGCTCGGTGGTAGGTCCTCACCCCTATCCTGACCTGGTAGCACGACTACAATCGGTCATCAGCGAAGAGTTAAAGTGGCAGCTTAAGGAACAGACCGGAAAATCGGATCCCGATTATATACTTGCCTGTGTTGGAGGTGGCAGCAATGCTGCAGGATCATTTTACCATTACTTTCACAAAGAAAAAGTTAAGCTTGTTGCTGCGGAGGCTGCCGGGAAAGGAATAGATACAAAAGAATCGGCTGCAACCATCGCTCTGGGCCGTCCGGGTGTGATTCATGGAAGCAAAACCATCCTTATGCAGAATGATGACGGCCAGATCACTGAGCCTTATTCAATTTCAGCAGGGCTCGACTATCCGGGGATTGGTCCGTTACTTGCTTTCCTTAATAAGAGCGGCCGCGTGATCTTTGAAAATGCTACTGATGATGAAGCGCTTAAAGCCGCCTTCATGCTTACACGGAAGGAAGGGATCATACCGGCGCTGGAGCCTGCCCATGCCCTGGCCGTACTGGAAAAAATGAAGTTCAGAAAGGATGATATTGTTGTTGTAACACTTTCGGGACGAGGAGATAAGGATATGGATGCATATATTAACTATATGGGAAGATTTTCATCCGGAAGAATTAAACAAAATAAAAAATATCGATAAGATGAATCGTATTGAGAAACTATTTATTAATAAAACAAGAAATATATTATCTGTATATTTTACTGCGGGTTATCCTTACAGGGATTCTGCACCAGGGATAATAAAAGAACTGGAGTCTGCCGGTACAGACATGATTGAAATCGGAGTTCCTTTTTCCGATCCCATGGCTGACGGACCTGTTATTCAACATAGCAATAGCATTGCGCTTAATAACGGGATGAGCCTGAAATTACTTTTCCGGCAGCTCCGGGACATCAGAAAAGAGGTTGATATCCCTCTGATAATCATGAGCTACTTTAATCCGGTTCTGAGTTTCGGAATGGCAAATTTTTGTCAATCCTGTGAAAAGGCCGGAATTGACGGAGCAATTATCCCTGATCTTCCTCCTGAAAAATACAGTCTTGAGTATAAATCCCTTTTCCGGCATCACGGTTTGAAAAACACTCTTATGATCTCTCCTCAAACAGATAAAAATCGTATACGGGAGATAGATAAACTAAGCAGTGGTTTTATATATATGGTTTCATCATCATCAACAACAGGCATAAAAAAAGGATTTTCACAAGATCAGATCAGATACTTTTCAAGGGTGAAAAAAATGAAACTTAATAATCCTGCCCTGATAGGATTCGGAATTTCTGATAATTATACTTTCAGGCAGGTCTGTAACTATGCAGACGGAGCCATCATAGGGAGTGCATTTGTTAAAATGCTGGGTGAGAAAGGTACGGGGAATAATCCTATCAGGAATTTTATTAATCTTATTAAAACGAATATATCTGATTACTAACTATATAACCCAATGACTTCCAGAGATCCCGAATCCTGTAATAGCAAGCGGTTCTTTTTCATAGTATTTGTGGTACGGAAAGAGATATCAGTTATTCTATTCTTACACTGAAGACAGATGTCCTGCCGGTTATAAAAAGTGTATTCCTGTCCTTTCCTCCGAAAGTAATTGATATTGGTCTTTCCTCAACCTCGATAACGCCTTTTTTCTTCCCGTCCCTGTCATAGATATGGATTACTCCGTCAGCAATATAGACATTTCCATCCTTATCAACAGCCTGTGAAAACTCACCCTGCTGCTCTTCAAAGTCCTGCAAGCCGGAAAGTTTTCCATCGGTCCCTACATTCAGTCTGACCACCCTTTTCAGCAGTTCGTCGGCAACATAAACAGTTTTACCCGGATATGCTTCTGACAGAGCCGCGCTCCGGCCGAGATCGTATGTTTCAGGAATAAAAGTCATCCCATCAGTAGCAACGAACCAGTATTCCGGATTATAAATAACTATCGTGTCGAAGTTATTTCTCCACCGGCTCTGCGGATACAGTACTTTATATACCGACCTGATATCAGCTAGCCTGACCCTTTTAAGAGGTGTCAGTGATTCGCCCGGATCATCGGGGTCAATTGAATAGGCATAAGCTGCCCAGCCGCTGTTGCCCCAGCCGCTGTAACCGGGATAATCATCTGCAAGCTTCGTGACTGATTCCTGCTTCCCATCGATCATATAACCGGGTTGCGGATCATACCTGAACACAACCAGCAGATTATCTTCTGTATCGACGGCAAGTGTAAAAGGATTCCACCCGAAATCAGCTACCATGCTCAGTGTACCGGTCTCTGCCGACCATTTATAGATTCGGCTCAGTCGGGTCTCACAGAAATACACATTTCCCTTGCTGTCGGTTGTAAGCCCCTGTCCGAATTCAAACTCCGAAGCCAGTTTTTCAACTTTTCCCGGCAGTGATGAGGATTCGTTCCGCGCTGGTTCTCTGCCTGTTATTGTCATCTTTGCAAATTCCCAGGGAAGAGCTTTTATGTCCTTATTAACATCGTAATAGGGAACCTCGGTCACAAACATCACCTGTCCGTACGCATGGGAATTACGTATTACGATGTTTTCGCAATTCCAGAGACGGGCTCCTGTTGCACGCGGAGTATTTACTCTTATAACCCTGAAATGCCAGATATTTGCAAACATCATATCCTTGCAGTTAACAAGTTCAACAGGCTGGCAATCAACACCTTCACGGCTCTCCTCCTCAAGCTGGAATGCATAGATCTTCCAGTTTGATACATTGGTGAATGTGGCTTCATTGCGGACATGATGTTCAAGTGACATAGCGTAAATCAGGCCCGGAGTGGATGTATTGCTTATAAACAATCCGCTTGCAGCATATGTATCTGCTGTCCAGATGTCCTTGAAAGTACCTCCCCCGTTGTTGGTAATCCAGAGGCTCCAGTACTGGTTGTCCCATGCCTGGTCTTTACCCTGTATGGCAACGGGATTTGAAGGAGAGCTGACAGGTCTGGAACCGAAGCCGGATGCTCCGGCCTGTTGTCTCCGGGTATCATCGGATTGGGGAGAAGGTTTGCGCAATGTTCCATGACCGCCGACATATTTAATATCATTCATATAAGATCCTTCCCCCGCCATCCATTTACACGCGACAGCCCTGTAATTATACCCGCCTGTAAACAGGCCGATACCATTCAGGATATCATTACCGCCTTCTGAAGATTCCAAAAGCGGGACTGGTCTGCCAAAACCACTGAATGCCGGTTCACTCTCCTTCAGAATAAATTGAGTTCCAAAAGGGTGCAATCCTATCAGTTTTGTCCCCGGCCGAAGTTTTAGGGTGCCAGTAAACCGGTACCAGCCCTGTGGGACGTAGATATTGTCATATTTTGCCACCGCATCCCTGAAAACCTTTGTGTCATCGGTTTCACCATCACCTTTGGCTCCCAGCTCCCTGATATCGACCCATGTTTCCATAGGTGGCAGAGCGGGCATGATTCTTTCAGGTTTCAAAGGAAACTGCTGCAGGGGTTCTATGCTGCTGATAGTCCTGATTTCCGGTTCAGCTGCCATATCATCCATGATAAGACCATATGTGTATTCCTTCACCTTGTAAGTTTTAAGCCCAGGTTCCTCCTTCTTTCCGGTCTCACGGAATTTAACAAGTACCGGAACATTTCTGCAATCGATATTCAGAAGATTTACCTGTGTAAGAGTACTCTGAGCCCTGCTTATCACTATCCCGGCTTCTTTCACGTTGTCAAAAAAACAATTCTCCATAAACAGGCGGTCTATATCATTTTCCCTTATTTCAACAACAACCGGCACATTCCTGACATACATGTTCACAATTGCCAGTCCTGAATTATGCGGTTGAATTGCGGCTTTCCTCTGACCTTCAAAATAGGTATCAACCACAGCAACAGGCCATCCCGGTGATGTCTGTCCGCATATTATCCCGTAGTCACCTCCGAAGAAACTGACATTCTCCATTTCATTTCCTACTTCCGACAAACCGGCTTTGCCGCTTCCGATATTTATAACACAATGACTTATGAACCCGTGCTGTGCATAATGAGTCCGCATAGCGACGGCATTCGGATTACCGCTCTCTATTCGCATATCGATATTGGAAAGCGCACTGTAAAAAGTACCTGCACCGGCATCCCTGGGTTTAGCGCCCTCTTCAACGATTCCGCCGGTAAAAAATATCATATAACTATCACTGTACTGGCTTTCCGGATCAGGTTCCCGGAATCCCGGAGTGTTTTTACCAAGGATTATCTCGGGACGTATATTACCATATCCGATAAGACGGATATTAGCCGGAACATAAATAGTTTTGCTGATCCGGTATTTCCCTTCCGGAATAAATAATATTCCAAAATTTTTCTCCCTCTTAACCTGGTTAATGGCTGCCTGGAGGGCTTCGGATACATCCATCTTGCCGTCAGACCTGATATTGAAATTTTCAGGTGTGAAGTAAACCGCTTCAGGATCATTGGGTTTAAGTTTATAAACAGATTCACTTTTTTCCTTTGGTACCTGAGCATATATCAGCCCTGTACAAAATAAAAGAAGTAACGATAGTAATATTTTGCTGATCTTCATGACTGAAATGTAATTATAATTAATTGCTGATTTACTGAAAAAGCATACCGAACAATGATGCCGATACCTGAGATATGATTATCAAAATCAGGTTGACGGTATAGCAAAGTTAAATTATTTTGGTGATGAGGATAACCCAAAAAAGTTATCGCCCATTATCAACTCTATACGTTAATATGGATTACTGGCACTTAAGGTTTTTGCTCTGAGCTTTTGATGCATCTGCAAAGGGTCCGTACATGGCATTTTTAAATGATGCGCATGCATCGGAGGTTTGTCCTTTACCGGCCTGAGCAACGGCAAGCTGATAATAGAATTTTGCTTTGGCCTCAGCATCACCTGTTTCGAGGTCGAGTCCTTTCTGGGCATATTCTGCTCCACTCTCGAAATTCTCCTTTTTGTTATATACATCGGAAAAGAAGTAAAAAAGGTCCTTGTCGTCGCCGTATTTTGCGGCTTTATTCAGCAGAGCAAGCGCTTCATCCAGATTTTCTGCCTGGTTTGCCCGTGATCCGAAAGAACGGAAATATTCAAGCGCCACTGTTGAAGCCTGCTTTATCCTGGCGGTATCATTTCCGCTTTTCAGCTTCTCAAGATAGAGATCTATTGTCTGTTCAAAAGAGTCGGAGTTATTCTGTTTTATGTATATTAAAGCCTTGTTGTAAACTGCATTAACATAATCGGGATTGATCACCAGGAGACTGTCAAATGTCAGCAGGGCATTTTCGTAATCATTCTGTGTGAAATAACCCGTACCCAGGCTGTTATATGCCTGTACAAGGATCTTCCCTGCATTTGACTTATGTGTTGCATTTCCGTATTTTTCTGCTGTAGCAACCGCAGCCTTTGCAGCCTTAATTGTTTCCTGCGCCGGTTTCTTTTCGTTCAGAGCGGCAAGGGCAGCCTTATTATACAATCCGGGCAATACCTGCATTGCCTTTTGCTTCAGGTCATTGGCGTTCTCACCAACCTTGTCTGACAGAATAATTACATTCTCGAATGCCTTAATCGCAGCCTGTGTATCGGTTTGCATTGATTTCGCACCTTCATTGTAAGCTGCTATAACGTCATTACGTTCCTGAGCGCGGAGACTTACACCTGTTATAACAGAGATAGCCAGAATCCCTGCAATTTTTCTCATTACTTTAATGTTCATTTTAATTCAATTTATGAGGTTATTAAAATATTTAGTCATTTTTTAAAGGTGGTAAATATAGAAATTATATTTTAATTATGCAGACAATAGTATTAAGGGTGCCGGGTACTCGGTACTCGGTACTCGGTACTCGGTGCTTGGTGCTCGGTGCTGGATTCAGGGGTGAACTTGTACGGTATATCCTGTACTCTGCACAACACAAGCCTTCATACAGTTATACCGGATGTTTATTCAGAACAATTCCTCCGGGTTGATTTTCAGGAATTCCTGCCAGGGTATGCCTTTACCTCCCACGAGTATGACCTTGTGAGGATTAAAAGCCATTGAAAAAGCATCCATGCCGCTTTTCCTGTGTGAGATCCAGCTTTGAATCTCAATGCCGATGATCTTCTTATCCCTTTTAAGTACAAAATCGATCTCATCATTTCCCTGTCTCCAGTAATAAAGCCGATAGTTACTGGCTATTTCACAGTTAAACAGGTAAGCTCCGACGGCGGATTCCACCAATCTCCCCCATTTTTCAGTATTTTTAATAACAGCTTTAAAAGTCATGTCTGTCCGGGAGCTTATCAATGCTGTGTTTCTTACTATAAATTTTGGACTTGAAGAACGCTGTTTCACCATGCTGCCCGAGTATTTCTCAATACCTGCAAGCAATCCGGCTGAATCAAGCAGTTCAAGGTAGTGTGCCAGAGTGACGGTGTTTCCTGCATCCTGGAGCTGTCCGAGCATCTTTGTATATGACAGTATCTGACCTGAATAAGCACAACCCAGATCGAAGAGCCTTCTCATTAAAGCGGGTTTATCCACCCTCGTGAGCATGAGGATATCTTTTGAAATGCTTGTTTCAATAAGGGAATCAATTATATATCTTTTCCATCTCTGTTCATCATCAATCAGGTCTGAAGAGCCCGGGTATCCGCCAAACCATACATACTGTTCAGGTTTCCAGCCGAAGGCATCATGCATTTCGTTAAGTGACCAGTGGTTCATATAGCTCATTTCGAATCTTCCGGCCAGTGATTCTGTCAGTCCCTTCTGAAGGAGGAGTCCTGATGACCCTGAAATTATTAGTTTTATTTTTGCTTCACTAAATGTATCCTCATCCCATAATTTCTTGACGACAGAACTCCAGTCAGGGATCTTCTGTATCTCATCGATTGCCAGTATATGCTGTTTTCCCTTTTCCTGCCTGGATGTCAGCCTTGCTGCTTCCCAGTGTTTCTCTATCCATGCATGACCATCTCCTTCATACAGATCGGCTGATATGTATGTTGAACGTATCCTGATATCTTTCAGCAGCTGGATGATCAGAGTAGTTTTTCCCGTCTGCCTGGGTCCGGAAATGACCTGTATGAACTTTCTTTTTGAAAGAAGTCGTTTTTTAACATCCTCATACAAAGGTCTTTTATAAACTTTCATGATCTTACTCATTTTATTGAGTAAAATTACTCTTTATTTTGAGTAATTCAAATTTTTTACTGAAATATTTAATGCGGAATACACGGGGCTTCGTTATGCTAAGAATGACTTCTGGCTTCGCTGGATCTTTGCTTCGATAAAACAATGCCCTCCAAGCGGGATATAAATGTTACCTGATCTTCCTGAATATCAGAGTTGATCTCTTCGTATCGATATATTTGCAGAACTTGCCGATACTGATGGTCAGATCCGTTTCGTTATACCTGAAATAGTATGTTCCGCCTTGCAGTGAACTTGATAATCCATCGATCACAGTAATACTGCCTTCTGAAATTATGTATGAATAGGGAGCGCTTCCTATTTTTGGCAGCCAGTATCCGTTTCTCATCTCATAACCTCTCGACAGATAGAAATAGCCTGTATCCCTGTCTGAATTGAAAACAATGGTGTCTTCCAGGGTATGAGTCTCTACCCATGAGCCGGCAAGTCCTTTCGAAAGAGTAGCGGGATCAGGAAAATCGCCTTTCTCACAGGAAAGTAAAAGGAGTGGAAAAATAAAGAAAAATGAAATTTTCTTCATGGGATCAAACGTTTGGGAATAACACAATTACCGCAAAAAACGAGCCAGTTTCAGGTATTTACGCCGGGATGTCTTTATGGTTCAGGCTTGTAATATTATCAGGAGTTCAGAATAATACCAGGATTAAAATAAACTTGACTTTAACCTACGTGTGTAATAAATTTGTTAATAGCGGTATTTTTATCTGATTTTAAGAATACCAGGTATCTTTATTATAAATATAAAATACCCTCCTCATTTTGCGGACATGCTTCACAATGGAAAAATTGTACCTGGATTGTATTGACGATCAGGGAAATTGTTTTATCCTTTATTGGGCAAATGCAAGGTTCTTCTTTATAAGGTTTGTTTATTCCGGGTTAGTTTTTCATGATGCGAAAGGTATCACAACTGAAGAATCTGCATTATTTAAGATCAATAAACCGGTTATTGACAGAACTATTCAATTTTATCATAAACTTTTTAAAACTAATATTAAGATAAATGGAACTGATGATGCGATTATCAGATCATTATATAAAGACAGTAACAATAATGAATTGATATGGAATTGTCATCATCCCAGAGCTCTTGCCGAAATAATACATAACGGTGTTTTATATAAAGGTTTTGGTTATGCTGAAACGGTGATTTGTGCTGTTAAACCATGGAATCTGCCAATAGATGAACTCAGGTGGGGCCGTTTTTTAACTGACTCTTACACTGTGATATGGATTAACTGGATGGGGAAGTATCCTGTAAATAAAATATTTATCAATGGGATCGAATTTAATGATGCAGTGTTCAGAGATGACAATATTGTTTTTGGTGATAATACATATCAACTGAAGTTTTCAGAGATACAACCTGTCAGGGAGGGTAAACTTTCAGAACTATTTCTGAAAATGCCTTTGTTAAAAATGTTCTTAAATAGCAGTATCTTAAATACAACAGAGATAAAGTACAAAGCAAGAACAAGCTTTAATAAAAATTCTGAATTATTATCAAATGGCTGGTCATTATTTGAAATCGTATCATGGGGAAAATAAACACATTTATCAACAAAATTCTATACACACTGCTATTTGTAGCTGTAATCCCCTTACTTCTTATTCTATGGGCAAAGTACACCGGCGATATTATTAAGTTACCGGTTCCCGGAAACTTGCTCTCCGGGTATATACTCCTGGTTTCGGGAGCATTATTTGTTTTCACGGGTATGTGGAGCCTGTGGAGATTTGGCAATGGATTACCCATGAATGCATTTCCGCCAAAAAAATTTGTAAAAAAGGGTATTTATGCCTTTATGAAACATCCCATCTATTTCGGAGCTTCACTGATAAGCTTCGGATTATCGGCAGTTACACGGTCCGCATCTGGATTCTGGCTGGTAAGCCCTTTATTCACGCTCATGATTGTTGCTTATGTGGTCGGGTTTGAGAATGAAAGGACGCAGGCTGTTTTTGGCAAGCAAGAGTATAAGCCTTTCCTGTCCCTGCCGGATGTTTCAGATACCGCACCGGCGTTTAGTCAAAGATTATCATCGTATATCCTTGTATTTGTTCCCTGGATAATTATTTACGGGGCTTTCATATTTATCGGAGCTCCGGAAGGTACGATAAGCACAAATCTTTCTTTGGAAGAACACATACCTGTCCGGGAGCTCTCCGGAGTGTTCTGGCTGTTCACCTGTTTATTTGCTCTATCTGTCCCGTTTATAATAAAAACGAGGAAGGGACTAAGGTGTTTTATAACTGATTTATGGTTTGCTATAATTATAACAGGTTTTATTTACTTGTTATTTCCGTTGGTGGTAAGACAAAGAGATTTCGTTCCACATTCATTTTTTGGTCAGCTTATATTTTTTGAACGTTCAATCGAAGGTGAAGCTGCTGCACTACCCTCTTTTCGTGTGATCTGGGCTTTCATATCTGCTACATATTTCAGCCGGCGTTTTATTCATTCCGGGTGGTTATGGTATTCTCTTGCAGTTTTGATCTCGGTGAGTTGTGTAACTACCGGCATTCATTCGATACCTGATGTTGTCGCCGGATTCTGTATGTTCCTGATAATTTTTTACAGGCATCGGATCTGGGACTACATTCGCCTGCTATCTGAAAATATCTCAAATAGCTGGCGTGAATGGCGATGGGGTCCGGCAAGAATAATTAATCATGGATTTTATGGGGGAATGGCCGGATTTACGGGGACAATGCTTATTGGCTTCTTCCTGGGCAGACAACATGCTATTGCAGGTTTTATAATACTGATATTTGTTATTATCGGGGCCGGCCTCTGGGCTCAGATCATTGAAGGATCCTCTAAATTGCTCAGACCCTACGGTTATTACGGAGGTTTAATCGGAGGGATAATTGCATGTGTGCTGACGTCTCTTCTGTTTTCAATTAATCTTTTCACCTTGCTGGCTTCATGTGCAATGGCCGGCCCATGGATACAATGTATAGGCCGTCTTCGCTGCCTGGTCCAGGGTTGTTGTCATGGGAAGCCATCAGATGAAAACATCGGCATTCGTTTTACACACCCTTATTCGCGTGTGAATAAAATATCAGGTATGTCTGGCATTCCCCTGCACCCGACACAACTCTATTCGATAGCCACTAATATTATTACCGGACTTGTTTTAATAAGGTTATTCAGCATCGGGATGTCTCCCACTTTTATTATTGGAATATACCTGATATTTAACGGATCAGGCCGGTTTGTGGAAGAATCATTCCGCGGTGAAGCTCAGACTCCATATTGGGCCGGAATGCGAATATATCAATGGATTGCAATAATTAATATTCTGGTCGGAGTGTTCGTTTCTGCAATTCCCTGTAATGAAGTAATGCTATTCAATCCTAATATTCTATCATTATTCCTGGCCATCGGAACAGGTATTCTGGTAACCTTTGCATCCGGAGTTGATTTTCCGGAGTCGAACCGGCGTTTTGCCCGTTTAACCAGCAATTAATATAAAAATAGGCTGGTGGATTATCATTTGTGATATAGTCAATTGGAAAAGGATAAGGTGGCGGCTTTGATCTTATCCAACCTGATAATCGTGCAATCATGCAATCGTTCGATTGTTAAGCTTTCAAACCCTAATACCGTCATACCGTCATACCGTTCTGCTGCTTCGGGATATCTCACTCACTCTTTTTAATGTCACTGTTTACCGGCCCTGAAGAGCATTCATTCTTTAATTTGTAATTTAATTAGATATCACTTTCTTTGAGGTTTGGTTTTTTAATTATTTAAAACAACTTATTATGATATCCAGGCCTGCAATTCTTAACTATCTTCTGATTCTGTTTATTCTTCTGGGTACTAAAGAGGTCCGTTCTCAGGAAAAGAACTGGACTCACTTCAGGGGAAGCAACCTTAACGGTATGGCAGTTACCGAAAATATTCCACTGAAATGGGATGATTCTGTCATAAAATGGAAAACTGAAATTCATGACAATGGCTATTCTTCACCTGTTGTTTACAACAATCAGATATGGGTTACAACAGCAACGCGTGATGGGAAAAAGCTATATGCTGTCTGTATTGATTATCAGACAGGAAAAATAATTCATGATATACTGGTTTTTACTCCTGAAGTTGTTGAAGGAAAGCACTCCTTAAATTCTTATGCCTCTCCGACACCATGTATCGAAAAAGGTTTTGTGTACGTTCACTACGGAAGCATGGGAACAGCATGCATTAACACTGCAGACGGCTCAATAGTCTGGAAACGTACTGATCTGAAATGCAGGCACGTGCAGGGTCCGGCATCATCTCCGATAATTTATAAAAACATGCTTATTCTTCACCTGGAGGGTACTGATGTCAGGTATATAGTTGCTCTCAATAAAACAAACGGGGAGACTATCTGGAGAACTGACAGGCCTGCTGAACCCTATGAAAAAATGACTCAAATCGGAAGGAAAGCATATATTACCCCTATAATAATTAATGTAAAAGGGCGCGATATGCTGATCTCCAACGGTTCAGCTGTCTGTATTGCATACAACCCCGATACCGGTAAGGAAATATGGAGAGTGGTGGATGGAGCAGAATCAACAATAGCTATGCCCTTTACGGAAAATGGGGTAGTATTCTGGTACACCGGGTACATGGTTGCCGGTATCGGTAGTAAATATACTGATCTGCTCGCTGTTAATCCAGACGGCAGTGGTGATATTACAGCTACAAACATCATTTGGAAAAAACAGGATGGATTATCACGAAATCATTGTCTGACACCTGTAATAAAAGACGGATTGATATATACTGTTAATACCCTGAACACATTGATGTGCATTGAAGCAGCAACTGGAGAAGAGGTCTGGTCGACGCATCTGACATCAAATTATGATGCATCCCCGATTTATGTAAACGGGAATGTCTGGTTTTTCTCGGTAAAAGGTGAAGTTCTGGTAATAAAAGCCGGACGGAAATATGAGGTTATCGCTAAAAATCAATTGGATTCAGGCATCTGGGCGACACCAGCGGTATTAAGAAATTCAATTATAGTCAGAACAGAAAAGTACTTGTACAGGATTGGAGAGAAATAGCAGAATGAATATACGACCTGTCATCACAAAATCTGACCTTCTGGAAAAGATCAAGGATCTGCTGGTTTATTATATGTCAGTAAAGGAAGGTTACACCATACCCGACAGAATAATGACCCTGACCGATGATGTTGCAAAGCGATACTGGATACATGTCCGCCAGGTCGATATGAAGAACTATACGGAGACGTACAGGTATTTCAATTTGTTGAGTGATCTTTCAGCCTCAGTATCCTTTCAATCAGCTATGGCAGGCAAAGCGCCGCACCGTCATACCTTTACTGTTGCACCGTTTTTTTCATTCCCCGATTATTCCTATTTTAGCCTCCTGTGATAAATTCGAAAAACAACTAATTATGTACAATCCGGAAACTGATAATCGGACGACATCAAAATGTATTTGCATATCATTCAGAGAATTGATATTTGTAACATCGTTTTTTCTTTTTACAACCTGTCAAACTTATTCACAAACATCCTGCGACTGGCCTTCTTTTCATGGTCCGGACCGTACCAACAAATCGAAAGAAACGGGACTGCTGGATAAATGGCCGGCCGGCGGACCAGAACTCCTGTTCACCATAAGCGGACTGGGAGAGGGCTACAGTTCTGTAGCTTTCGGTGACGGACTTATCTTCACTGCCGGCAAATACAATGAACAGAGCTACCTGTTTGCTTTCGACCTAAACGGTAAGCCTGTCTGGAAAAGTCCGAATGGCAGGTCATGGTCGACTGCAGCATCATGGGCTTCATCCTATACAGGTTCAAGATGCACCCCGACATACGATAACGGAAGGGTATATTACCTGAGCGAGGCAGGACGTCTGGCCTGTTATGATGCAAAGACAGGGAAAGAGATATGGGCAAAGGATATTGCGAAGGAATTTGATGCTCAGCAGTCAGAATACGGCTTTTCCGAATCAGTATATATCGACGGAAACAAGCTTTATGTCCGGCCGACAGGTAAAAAGGGATTTCAGGTCTGCCTGGACAAAAATGACGGAAAGCTCATCTGGACCAATACTGATATCCCGGGTGATGAAGGATATTGTTCTGCGGTGATATTTGATTTTGGCGGGCACAGGCATGTAACAGGCTCAAGTACGAACTGTTATTACGGCGTGGATGCTGTCACCGGCAGATTGCTCTGGAAAGTTGATTTTGAGAATCCGCGCGGACTCAATCTTACCGACGTTGTTTCAAAGGATGGATATGTATTTATCACCAGCGGCTATGGAAAGGGCAGTATGCTGTTTAAGCTGAATCCTTCGGGCGATAAATTTGTACCGGAAACGGTGTGGGAATCAAATCTTATGGATAATCATCATGGCGGTGTCATCCGGCACGAAGGTTATCTGTATGGTTCGGGAAGCGACTCCAGGGGCTGGTTTTGTCTCGATTTCCTCACCGGGAAACAAATGTGGAACCATCCCCGGGGCAAGGGTTCAATAACCTATGCTGACGGCAAGCTCTACCTGCTTGATGAAAGAAGCGGTAACATCAGTCTTATAAAGGCTTCTCCAGCCAAATATGAACTTATCAGTGAATTCAATGTACCTTCAGGCGGTCAGAGCATGTACTGGGCACATCCTGTTATCTGCGGCAAAAGACTCTATGTGAGGCACTGGGATAAGGTTTTCGTGTATGACCTAGGAAAGTGACGGGAAAGGAGTGCTCGGTCTTTACAGATTAATTGTTAATTTTAATGAATTGTTCATATTTAACAATTGTTACACCAATAAGAAGATACTATGGCATTTATAGGTTCCCGTAACAGGTTCAACGAATTCAGGGAAGATTTCCTGAAAGATACAGGGGTAAAGAGTGTTGATGATAATCTGGAATTATATACTCAATATGTTATAGCCCGGTTTGCAGATCAGAATCACCGGCTGCTGAACGAACTGACTAACCAGATCCAGGATCTGTATAAAGTGCTCAAAAAGGTGTAAGGTACAGTCCTCCTTCTGCAGCTTCATCAACAAGCATCTCCTGTTTTCAGCGTTGCAACACCCGAATAATAATCCTAAAGCAATCTCGTTTAGTTAAGACCTGAATATCTGTTTTTGTAAATATGTTGAATCAAAATTATTTAGAACAAAGATTACGGTGCGCTGCACCTTTAACCTTCTCCACATTCATTTAGCTACAAATAGTTCGGTGCTCTGCACCTTTGGTTTTTACAATAAAAATTTTTCCACAAATATTCGGCGTGCTGCATCTTACACCTCCTTTACGAACATTCATCTACAACTATTATGGTAATCAGCACCCTTTGGCAATTAATATAAAGTGGCAGAGCCGCGAAATATTTGTAGAAATGCATTTGAAAAATAGAACCATAGGTGCAGAGCACCGTAATATATAATTCTATTCATAAATATTGCTAAAAAATTCGAACAGGTATTCCTGGTTGAAAGCAATATCGTTCTTTTCCAGCATTTCTAAATATTCTTCTTTAAAGGGCTGTTTTTTGTGATGTTCTTCCTGCGATAAAATATATTTTACCACAGTGTCAATTTGTGATCGGGAATGGGTAAAAGCACCGTAACCTTTTTGCCATTCAAATTTAAATTTAGATAACCTTTTATCTTTAATCCATGCATTGGTTGATGTTTTAATTTCTTCAACCAAATCTGGTATTAGCTGATTTACATTATATCCGATTAAGATATGTATATGGTCGGGCATTGAAGCTATTGCCAGCATTTTATGCCGATGGTTCTGGACAATTCCTGTAGTATACATTCCCATTTCATTCTTCCATTCTTTTCTTATCAGGGCATTGCGGTTTTTTACTGCAAATACCAGATGGAAATAACATTGAGTATAAGTATTAGCCATTGCATTTATTAATTTAATTTTCGTAAAAACATACTATAAAGATAGCGTTGCAACACCAAAATTCAAAAATCAATACCCATTTATTGCGGATTCCAGTAACTGTTTTTAAAAAGTGCGTAATACAGGAAAATAGTTATTTTTTAAAAGATCTTCAGTTAAGAACTGAAGTAAATTTATATACTCCTGATCTCAGATCATATATTGCTTTACCGTTTTCATACCTGAGAAAAGTAACTCCCTTTGATTTTTTTACCGGTTTGCCGTTCTCCTTAACCGTTGTTTCTGAAGAAGCGGAAAGATAAATCGTGGCATTTGTATTTGCCGGGACTTCAGCATCACAGGTAAGAATGTTATTTTCGACTTTCCATCCGCTGCTGATCCTGCCGTACATTGAATCATACCAGCCTTTTGCCCAGGTCATTTTTCCTGTCGGGTCGGGTTCAGGCTGCAGGATGAATTTCCTGAAACCCGGTTCATCACGCTGGATTCCCAGTGAATAAGCTATCATCCATTGACCAATAGCCCCGAATGAATAGTGGTTGAATGAGTTCATGCTGTTGTTTCCTCCGAATCCGTTTTCGATAGTATATCCGTTCAGCCGCTCCCAGATAGTTGTGGCGCCCTGATCCACCGCATAAAGCCAGGAAGGATACTTGTTATTCTGCAATATCATGTAAGCCAGCTCACTGTGACCATTATCGGAAAGGGCTTTGCTGATCCATGCAGTGCCGATGAAGCCTGTCATCAGGGAATAGGGAGGACGGACCACTCCGTTGTCATCCTTGTTCTCCCGTTTCACGGTTTCAGCAAGACTGGCTGCCATCAGGGATATGTTTTCATCATTAAAGGCGTCCAGTGCCAGTCCTACAGCATAGGACGTCTGAGTATCGGAGATCTTTCCGTTTGGCCCCTGCACTGTTTTCTTCTCTGAATTGACAAAAGTCCGGTTAAAAAATTCCTTCCTCTCATCGTACATCTTCCGGTATTTCTGAGCATCGGCACTTTTATTAAGTGCCTCAGCCACCTTTACCATTATCTCCAGGTCGAAGATATGATAGGCTGTCACTATCAGCTGTGTGCCGACCTGGTTATTCTGAGGACCGAGCCAGTCGCCCAGCTGACTTTCCGAACTGAGCCCTGTGTTTTTGTTGATAGTAGTTGCCAGAAAATCCATATAAGCGGTCATGGCTCCATAATGTTCTTCAAGCAGACCAGTGTCGCCATATTGCAGATACACCTCCCAGGGAACCGTCATGCCTGCGCTGCCCCAGAGGAGACCGCCAAAAGCGCCGACAACAGGAGCTGTATCAGTGAATTTCCCTGAAGGCAGCTGAAGGTCACGCATCGCTATCATGTGACGGGTAAGAAATTTATCAGTATTAGTTACATATGTAGATGTACGCGAGAACACGGATAAATCACCCGACCATCCCATACGCTCATTGCGCTGGGGGCAATCAGTGGGGATAGACAGGAAATTACCCAGTGTTGACCATACAATATTTTGCCAGAGCCTGTTTACTTTAGGATCAGATGTCTGGTATTCTGAGGTCAGCTCGTGTACAGAGCTGATAACCAGTCCTTTGACTGCTTCAACAGGTAATGGCTTGTCGATCCCTGTAATTTCAACATAGCGGTATCCGTGAAAAGTGAACCGGGGCTGAAAAACTTCATTGCCCCCTTTCATTATATATATATCCTGTACCAGCGCGGCACGGAGATTCTCAATCATGATCATCCCGACATTCTTTCCTGATTCAGGCAGATCGGGATACAGAACTTCAGCAAATCGAAAAGTGACTTTTGTGCCAGGCTTACCATCATTAAAAGTTACTTTGGGAATTCCCACCATGTTCTGTCCCATATCATAGACATATACGCCGGGCCGGACTTCTGCAACCTTTTCTGCTGTTAATTCTTTAACAATACCTGCATTTTCTCCGATCTGCCCGACCAGGGACATTTTGTCAAAGTTGAAAGTTGTTTTTGATCCGTCAAAACCGGTAGAAACTCCTGAATAAGCTGTTCCCTGCAAAGGCACCTCAACAGCATTCTTCCAATTGCTGTCGTCAAAACCTGCTTTGGTCCAGTCCTCCAGTGATAATTCTCTTGTGGCATCAAAGATTTCTCCCTGGAAGAAGCTCCCGTAAAGGACTGGTCCGTTATTATAAAATTTCCAGTCGCGGTCATTAGTGGTTATTATTTTATTTGAACCATCATTATAGGTAATTACCAGCTTTGCGAGCAATGACTGACGGTCGCCGAAAAAGTTCCAGTTGCTTCCGGTAAACGTGATATTGCCGCTCCACCATCCCTCACCGAGCCATGCCCCTAATGCGTTTTTGCTACCCGGAATGATCAGGGAGGTGACATCATAGGTCTGGTACATATGAGTAATATTATACTGGGTAAGGCCGGGATTAAAATAATCTTCCCCTACCCTTTTGCCATTCAGATACATTTCATAAATACCCCTGGCAGTAACATAAAGGCGGGCAGCCTTGATTTCTTTATCTGATGCTGAAAATTCAGCTCTCAGCATGGGCATGGAATTGCGGCCTGGATTTGCTGTGATAAAAGTTCCGTTATTGCCGCCATCAAGAATATATGCTCCATTATTCACAGAAAAGCCTGATTTTACGTCATTTATGAAGCTTTTATATATCCCCTCATAGTCAGATTTATTAAGGTCTTCATCGAATAGTTTATTCGATGGTTCACGATAATGAGTGACCACAACATCTGAAAAGAGTGCTTTCTGTTCGCTGTCTACTGAAAAGCCGATATCAGCCAGTAATGGGAAAGCAATATAATCGCCTCCCTGTCCGACAGGATTTATGTTGAATCCTCCGCGCCTTCCGATGGTTTGTCCTGAAGATGGCGGAGAGAGTCTGTTGCCGGCATCCCTGCTGTCAATAAAAAGGGTCAGCGACCCGAAGACGTTATCGATATATATAGTATGAGGTTCGTATTTATTTTCAACATTTATTATTTTCTGAGGAATAGCTGCGCTGATCAAAGGTTTATCCGTTTTATCATCAGGATGATACCCGACACGGTAAATATTTAAATTTGCCAGTCCTGTTTCAGAGCTGTTAACAGGCGATATATCAAGCTCAAACTTAACATAGCTGCCATTGTGCTGTGATTCAATGTTATAAATATTCTTGTTTTTGTCCATCAACCGGTTGTCATTTGCGCCAATGATAAAAGATGCCTTTGTGCTTTTTGATTCCTGATCCAGTGACAGCGTATATTTAACTTTAAAGACCGACAGGTAATGGGATTGAAACACCAGATCTTCAGTACCTCCGCCGATCCACTTTGCTCCGCCCCAGGCAGATGATCCCGGATCAGGATCCATCAGTCCTGTCTCGAACCATGATCTGTTTTCAGCTGGTTTATCCTTCTGATCCCAGACAGTAACCATCCAGAAATAGCGGGTGGTTGCCTGCAAAGGCTCGCCGGAATAAACAATCCCTACAGATTTATTGCCTTCTGTTTTCTTTGTGTCCCAGACAGTTTTACCAAACTGGTCCTTTACAACGATATGGTAAGCTGTCTGCATATAACCGCGTTCTTTTGCCGGAGACGTCATCTGCCAGCTGAAGCGCGGATTTTTAACATCAATGCCTATCGGGGTTCCGGAATATTCCACCCTGAGATTATCGATTTCCGCTGGAATGGCCGGAACAATAAATGCCAAAAGCACGATTATCAGGAAAAACCTCTGTAATAATCTGAATTTCTGTGTTTTTATCATAGCTAGTCATTAGATTTGGACAAGTTTTAGCATATTAAATATAAAAATATAAAGCGTAATTATTATTAATCGGGTATAATTAAAATTAAAGAAAATCTTCTACCTTGCGTTGTATTAACGAACCAATAAGAAATTCAAAATGAAAACCTACAGATCATTTGCACTTGCATTTATTGCACTTTTTTGTGTATTTACCGTATCAGCACAAACTGCTGATGAAATAATAAGCAAATATGTCCAGGCTATCGGAGGGAAAGATGTATTAAGCAAGATCACATCGATCTATACCGAAAGCATAATGGATGTGATGGGTATGGAGGCTGCTGTTAAATCGACCACTTTGAATGGCAAAGGCATGAAACAGGAAATTGATATTATGGGCAGTCTGATGGTAACATGCTATTCTGACAAAGGAGGCTGGAGCATCAATCCTTTTACCGGGATGGGTTCATCTGAAGATATGCCTGAAGCCCAGTACAATGCCAATAAGGATCAGATAGGTATCGGAGCCCCGTTCCTTGATTATGCCGAAAAGGGGTATAAGGCTGAATTGCTGGGAACTGAAGCTGTTGCTGGTGTTGATGCATATAAAATCAATCTTACAGCTCCTGACAGCACATCATCTGTTTACTTTTTTGATCCCAATACCTTCTATATATTAAAATCAGTCCAGGAGTCAGATATGCAGGGACAGATGGTTGAAAATATAATCATTTTCTCTGACTACAGGCAGACGGAGGGTTACTCCATGCCGTATAAAATGGACATGGACATGGCTGGCGGTCAGTTCATGATGACCATGAAGGTTGACACTGTTGTATTAAATGTGCCGGTAAACGACAGCATATTTGTAAAACCTCAATAAATTCTTTTCCATTATTCCGCTCCTTCAGCGCTGCACTGCATAGTGCAGATGCTTTACCCCCGGTTGCTATCGGGAGTTATTAATTTTCAACACCGCCGGTGTTGTACCGTAAAAAAGCACCCTTACCATGGATGTAACCATGGATATTTGAATTAGACGCCACAGGCGTCTGTAAAATATTTATTCTTATATTTCGTTGTCAATTTATCGTAGATTGATTTTCATTCCTAAACCTAACCATGATGAAGCCAATTATAAGATTTGCATTTACCATTGTAATTGTGATGGCGGGCATGACCAGGATCTCGGGACAGACCGCAATCCCGGAAATACTTGAGAAGGGAACACTGAGGGAACAGATGAACTACCTTGATGAGAAGACGAGGATATATGAGAATTACCGCGCAATACGCGAAGATATGTTCCAGCTTGTAAGGAGGAACGCTGTTGATTCTCTTGCAAAGGCACAGGGACAGATAATGATGCTGGCCGGGATGAACAGGAACCTTGTCGCAAGAATTGATTCACTTACAGCTGGCGTCGCTGACCTGGAGACCAGGCTGGATGAGGCTGTCAGGACAAAAGAGAGTATCCGCATCCTGAGCATGGATGTCAACAAGACCGCTTACAATTCAATAATGTGGATCATTGTAGTTGCGCTTCTCTTCCTGCTTGGACTGGGATTCCTGACATTTAAAAGTAATCTTTCGGCAATGCTCAGGACAAAGAAGGAGCTTGATGAACTGAAAGTCGAATTTGAAGCATACCGGCAGAAAAAACGTATCGAGATCGAAAAGATGGGTATGGATCATTTCAATGAGCTCAAAAAACTGCGGGGAGGTTAATCAGTACCTGAAACCGGGAATATTTTATTCCTGTCCTTCCTTCTTTATCCTGTTAATACAGTTTATCAATGATCTGGCAGTGTGATAATTGCCTTTCCAAATCTGTGCTTTCTTGTCTTCCTTTGCACGAGGTTCCTTATCGATTGAGCTGGAATACCACCCGCCGTATTCCCAATCGACAAGGTATTCCTTTATGAATTTCCATTGATCGAGAAACCTTTTCCCGTAATCAAGGGGATCATCAGGATACAGCTCCGACATTATCAGTAATGTATTCAGTGTCTCAGCCTGCGCCCACCAGTTTTTGGTATCACGAAGGATCGTTACTTCCTTTTCGCCTTTATAAAAATAACCGGCATCATAAACCCCGGCATTTTCATTATCCCACCCAAAATTCATGGCGTTATCGACCATTTTCTTGCATATTACAGGGGTCTTGTCGTCTTCAAGTTTCAGCACCTCAGCGGCTTCCATCAACAGGTAAGCGGTTTCAACATCGTGCCCGAATGACATGTGATCAAGAAAATATTGTCTTTGATGTACTTCTTTTGATGAATCCTGAAGTGATATTGGTGTCAGGCTTTCAGTCATGTATAGCTGAAGAGATCCCTTATCGCTGACAATCACATCCCTGATAAGGAGGAACATTTCATTCAGCCGCTGACGTAAAAGTACATCGGGCCATACCTGGTATAATTCAGTGAGCGCTTCCATAATATGTATTGAACTGTTCTGGTCTTTGGGAGGAACAAAGCGCATCCCGCTCTTAAAGGGTGAACCGTCCTGATCAAGGAATTGGAAATATCCCCCGTGAGCAGCATCATGACTTCCTTTTTCGAGCCACGCAAATGCCTGTTTTGCCAATTCCAATGCTTCGGGATCTTTACTTTCCTTATAATAGGCCGCAAGCGCATAAATACCGAATGCATTGCCATAGGCATTCTTCCGGATACGAGGATTATTACCTTCATTTACTGGAGCACCTTCCCGGGTAACAAGATTAAAGAAGCCTCCATATTCCTTGTCCCACATGACATCCCTGAGGAATTGATAACCATGTTTAGCATAATCGAGATACTTACTGTCCCCGGTAAATGCCTTCATCTTTGAGCATGTCCATACATGCCTTGCCTGGGTGACGATCATTTTATTTTGCTGGTCAGTTATCTCCCATTTATAATTGAAATCACTCAGGTAACCTCCGTATACAGTATCAATTACCCTCGGATACCACACCGGCATCATGTTATTCATCAGGAGGTTTTCCATTTCATCAGCAACAAGTGACAAATCGACTTTAGAAGATTGCTGACAGGAAATTGAAGTCAGTAAAATGAATATCAGAGGGAAGTGAGTTTTATTCATAATATAGATGGTTTAAGGGTTTAAGAGTTTAAGGGTTTAAGGGTTTAAGGGTATAAGAGTTTGAGAGTTTAAGAGTTTGAGAGTTTATCATTAGAGGAAACACCTAGAACCTGGTACCGGGTACCGAGTATCGTCCTTTTCTGTCTCTTTCAATCTCATCCAGTGTCAGCACCTGTTCCGAGTCCATCAGACTCTTTATTTCATCGGGCTTATTAGCCATGAAAAGTATCCATGCCCATGGCATGTACCATGTCCATTGAGGCTGCTGCTTAAGAATTTCAGCTGTTGGTATCTCTCCCACTTCTCCCAGTGCGACCGGTTTGCCCATCCCCAGTGCAACCAGGTCATCGTGATGCGACTGCTTGTAGTCTTTCCTGTAAACGTCGGCTGCAAGAATATCCACATACTCATTTCCGGGATAGAACCACTCATAGGGCCAGGCTTCGTCATTTGGAATATCGCGAGGTGCATTGGTGTTCCATACCCAGATCAGGTTGTTCAGCTTATGATAATTTGTGAAATAATCATACATCATTATCCACAAGCGCTTGAATCCCTGGTCGCCCCTGTGGTTGCACCACCAGAACCAGACTCCGTTCATTTCATGATAAGGCCTCCATAAAACCGGAATATCAGCATCCTGTAATTGTTTCAGGTAACCTGCGATCTTGTCGGCACTCTCCTTCCATGCATTATTCAGCTTCGTTCCTTCGGTGACAAGCTGATCCCATTCTTCAGGCGAAGGACGGTTTTCCATCGCCCAGATAGAAGAGCCGTTGCAGCAATCGCCTTCTGTCGGGTAACATCCGTGCCACATAAGCGTTATGATGTGTCCCTCTGCATAGCGTTTTTTTATTTCTTCAATCATCATGCTGCGTGCTTCATCAAGAGTAATATCAAGGAATTCAGGCTTGAATGATGGCATTCCTCCTGTTGTGTCCCTTCTTTTCGTGAAGGCCTTCCATGAGAATGCAGGCAGGTTTGCAGGACCGCAGTGCTGGTAACGCATGGCATCTTCACCTTCCACGCAGAAGCTGAAGTCGGAACCCCAGATAATGGCCTTTTTACCGGTCAGTTTCTCAAGCTGATCAGTATATTCCGATCCCTTGCCGCAGAAATTATGCTGCCCCGAAAGCGTATATTTTCCCTGGATATCCTGGATAAAATAATAGAGGTTCTTTGCTTTCTGAGTGGCGTTGGGATTAACAGGCTCAAAGTAATTCTTTGATGTCTGATTACAAGAGGCAAGAAAAAAAAATGCTAGTAACAAAGAAATAGTTTTATTCATAATTTATTCATAATTAATCTATTAATGTTCCTGGTTCCTGGTTCCTGGTTATTTCTTCTGTTGTACATCAAGTTCGCCATGCAATGCCTTTTTAAAGAATGCACCACCATCAGTTAGAGTATAATCCCACGACTGAAGCATCCGCGGACCCCATTCCGGGTCAAAGACCCAGCACATCCAGCTTATCCCTTTTCCTTCCAGATAATCAATTATCCTGTCGCCATAATCGTTATCCTTGGATTGTCCGGGGAATCCTCCGAGACCGAATTCCGTGGCAACTACCGGATATTGGCTGGCTGCAAAGCCAAAGTTCTCTTCCCATTTAGGCTCCCATGGTTTGGTTCGTTTATTGGCATAAGGATGTGTCACATACCCGATACATTCTGCATTTATCGGATCATCATGCAGAGGTGACAGATCGTATGCCCAATCAAGGCCGGCAACAAGCGGTATTGTTTCCTTGTCGAATGCTCTTATCAGGCTGATCATCTTTTCGTTTATGTCTTTCCATTCCGACCACGGCAGTGATCCCAGCTGTCCTCTGTAGATGGTGGGCTCATTGAACAGCTCATAAAATGCAATTGTGTTATTTCCCCTGAAATGCTGTGCGATGGTCCGCCAGAACTGATAGGTTTCGGATTTTGATGTGTTGTACATCGGATTCTGAAAAAGCTCCATACCCAGGTTTCCGATAGAATGCCAATCGATGATGATGTACATTCCCAGGTCGGTGCACCATTCTACAGCCTGATCGAGGAGCTCAAGATATTTTTCAGGCGTTCTTTCACGCCAGGCAACCGGGTGCACGGGAATGCGGACAATCATGGCGCCCATCTCCCTGACTTTTTCGAAATGCTCCTTATTCCAGTGTCCCTGCCTTTCAATCTTATCAGGGTCAGAGATTGAGAGTCCCCGGAAAAGCATAGCCTGACCTTCGGGATTGACAAATTTATTTCCCTCAACTTTTATCAGCGGAAGGACTTTGGCTTTTGGATTTGGTTTGGGAAACCGGAATGGTCCGTCCTGAAACCAGGGTCTGGTTTCCTGTCCTGTCAGATTCTGAAGGCAGTTTACTGCAATCAGAACCGTCATGAAAATAATTGCTTTTCGCTTCATTATTGTATTTTTTAAAAAAATCATATTACATGTCTGTCAGATTATTCAGGCTCATAACTGTTGTAAAACCGGCAGGCAGCAGCTTTATTTCAGGTATTTATCAAACCAGTCGGCGAACATCACAAAATAGCTCCCCATATCATTCCAGAAACCGTGCTTTGCTCCTGGTTTTATCGTCAATTCACAGGGCACTCCGGCTTCTTTATACTTTTCAATTATTCTCATTGACTGAGAAACAGGTACAAGTGTATCGGCATCTCCGTGAACAATGAATGCCGGGGCATCATCAGGAGTGACAAAATACAAAGGAGAGAATTGTCTCCCTGTTTCAGTGCGTTTTTCCGGGTCAGTGACAGGAACATAATGAAGTATCTGCGGATTCCATTCCATGAAATCAAATGGAGCCTGGAATTCCCTGATCTCACTGTGAAGAACAACATTATCCCCTTCAAAATTATAATTCAGGAAATCAACAGGCGGGTAAAAGCAAGCGACTGCCTGGATGCGCGATGAAACTCTTTCAAGAGGATCTTTTGCAGCCGGATTCCCGTCATCACCCGTCGTTCCCATCATGAGGGAGAGGTGCCCCCCTGCAGAACCTCCTGAAATACCTATATGCAACGGATCAATACCATAGTCAGAAGCATGAAAGCGGATAAACCGGACAGCCTTTTTCATATCTGTAACTGCCTCAGGGACCGTATATTTTGGCTGTGATCCATGCATTACATAAAAGACCTTATATCCCCTGTCAGATAGCGGCTTAGTCAGTATTTTGAACATATTGACATAGTTATAATCGGATGTCCATCCAGCGCTTACAGCCCATATTATTCCTTTGCCGTTTGAGGTTCCTGACGGCGGCTGAACGACCATTGTCAAAGCCATGCCGTCCTTACGGCCATATATAATCTCTGATGACTGAGGTGTGCTGCTCTGGCTGAAGACCGGTAAAGGCAGGATCACAGATAAGAGCAGAACAAAGTATTTTTTCATTCTGATTTTGATAAAGAAATCATATTGTCAATAAAATTAAATAATATTCTTTTCTGAAACAGAAAAAATGAATATTATTTAAAAGGTACTACAATTTGATTTTCTTTCAGGAGTTTCATAACTTTCAAATCTGATTCAACTGCTGATCAATGCTGTTATACGGAGAACACGACGGGGAAATTGCTGACCTTGCGAAGCATCACAAGCTCAGCAACCTTATGAATATCTTTCTGTCAAATACAATAATCATATTCATACTTGGCGCCCTGACTTACGGAGAGAAGTTCCGGTTCTGGGATTATGCATACAGCTACCTTGGCATGATTAAAACACCCAACGGAAATGGGAACACAATCTCATTTTTTATTTATGCGGCAGGATGCATAATGAATTCCGTTATCTGCTTCAAAGTAAGTAACAGCTTAACAGGACAGCTGAATAAAATATTCTTTAAAGCTTGCGGGGCGGGATATATCCTGCTGGTGCTGCCGTGTGATGTCATTAATTCAATTCATTGTTTGGGAGGAGCACTTGTGGTAGGCTCTCTCTGGTTTTTCTCCATCATCGGGATAAATGGTATATACCGCTCAGGTCATAAACTCAGGGCGCTGCTCTATTTCCTTGTATTGAATGGCACCGTTCTGCCCTATGCCTTCATGCATTTCGTACGATCACCTTATGAGCAGATTGCCCAGAAACCCGCCCTGCTGGGCCTCATCCTGGTGATGAAGCTTATCATTTCTGAGATGACCAGGGAGGATGTACCGGATCAGGAACAAATTAACTAATCCATTATAATATGAAAACTAAAAGTCTCTATTTTATTCTTATCACTGCCGGAGTAATTTCATTCTCCTGCACGGGCAACATTAATCCCCGGGAGAAAATGCTGCTAAGGGATAACTGGTCCATTCAGTCTTCAAAAGAAGTCGGGGAAGACGGTAAGTTGATCTCTATGCCTGACTATCAGCCGGAAAAATGGTATCCTGCAACGGTGCCATCTACAGTTCTGGGAACCCTGATTGAAAACAATGTTTATCCCGATCCATACTATGGGACAAATATTGAATCGCTGCCGGGTTATTTTCCAAGGAGAGGTGCTGAAATACCTGAAGACAGCCCCTACAAGGTTGCCTGGTGGTACCGGACTGTTTTTTCTTTGCCGGAAGGTTTTATGGGAATGAATATCTGGATCAAGTTTCACAGTATAAATTATAAAGCCAATATCTGGCTGAACGGACAACTGATAGCCGACACGACCTCCATTGAAGGAGCCTATCGCCTTTATAATCTGGATATTACTGAACATGCAAAGGCCGGGGAAGATAACTGCCTGGCGCTGGAAATTTTCCCTCCTAAGGGAACAGACCTGACCATTACATGGGTTGACTGGAATCCGACACCACCGGATAAGGCTATGGGTATCTGGTATGATGTTTCCATTCAGTCAACCGGACCTGTAGCCATAGAACACCCTTTTGTAAAAACAAAGCTTAATCTGCCTGCTACGGATAAGGCCAGACTCACCATTACAACCCAACTGGTGAATGCATCCGATAAAACAGTCCGGGGAGTTCTAAAGGGTAAGATAGAAGATATTACCTTCTCAAGAAAAGTAAAACTGGCACCTCACGAAAAGCAATTCGTGATCCTGGATCCTGATAAATTCAGCCAGCTTGAAATATCCAATCCGAGGCTTTGGTGGCCTCATACAGTAGGACCGCAAAATCTTTATGATCTGGAGATGACTTTCGAAACAGGCGGAAGCATTTCAGACTCCAGGAAGGTTCGTTTCGGGATCCGCGAAGTAACCTCCTGGATGAATAATTTCAGGAGGAAGCCCACAAGGGTTTTCCAGATCAATGGTCAGAATATTGTGATCAAAGGAGGAGGATACGTTGAGGATATGATGCTGCGGCCTTCGAATGAGAGGATAGATACCGATATCCGGTATGCAAAACACATGGGGCTCAATGCATTGCGGCTTGAGGCTCCACGCGGACCGGATTACCTTTTTGAGAAATGCGACGAGGAAGGGATAATGCTCATGGTTGGATGGTGCTGCTGCAGCTCATGGGAAGAGTGGGAAAAATGGACACCGGCTGTTGAAAGTATAGCACAGAAGAGCTGGACTGATCAGATCCTGCGCCTTAGAAATCATGCCAGTGTATTTGACTGGCTGCTGGGGAGTGACAACCATCCTTCGCCGGAGGTGGAAAAAATGTATATCCAGGTCCTGGGTGACCTTGATGGTACAAGACCCTACCAGTCCTCCGCAACAAATGATTCAAGCGTGGTCTCTGGAAATACAGGAGTCTGGATGGGTCCATATCCTAAAGTTTATGCTTATTTTCCTCCTTCATACTGGTACGGTAAGCTTGAGTTCAACACTGAAGCCGGGCCGTCAGGGGAGCAGATACCTCCGATGGAAACAATGCGTATGATGATGCCGGAAGAAGACCTGTGGCCGATGAGCCGCTCATGGGAGCTCCGTCTTCACAGGGCATTTTTCCCTCATGCGAGAGAAGCACTCTATTCAAGATATGGTAAACCGGCAGGTGTCGAGGAATACAGCATGAAATCACAAGTGCTCCAGTACGAGGCTACCAGGGCAATGTTTGAAGCCTTTCAGGCAAACAAATATAAGTCAAGCGGCATCATTTACTGGATGTACAATTCTGCATGGCCCTCAATGTACTGGCAGTTCTATGACTATTTCTTCGCACCGAACGGTTCCTTCTACGGAGCAAGGAAAGCATCCGGGAATCTACATATCCAGTATTCATACGATGATCATTCCATACGTGTTGTAAACAGCAACTACGAGGATTTCAACGGATTAAAAGCTGTTGCTAAACTTTATAACTTCAGCCTTAAGGAAATTCTTTCAAAAGAAGAAACTGTTGATATCAAGTCAGATGAAAGCAAGAAGGTTATTCAGCTCGATGCCCCGCAAGAACCTGTGTCTTTCCTGAAGCTGATGTTATATGATAATACAGGTAAAGAGATCTCTTCAAATTTCTACTGGTTATCAGGAAAGGGTGATGATAATGCTGACTTTACGGCTCTGGGCAGACTTCCGGAAGTAAAGCTGAATTACTCAGTTTCTGCCCTTCAGAAGGAGAATGACAAATACACCCTCACGATTGATATTGAAAATCCCTCCGGGACGCTTTCTTTCTTTGTCAATCCCAAGATACTGAAACAAAGCTCAAAGCAGCTGGTACTGCCAGTCTTCTGGGATGATAATTATTTTTCACTTCTTCCGCAAGAGAAGAAACAGGTCAAAGTTGAATTCCGGGAAAAAGATCTTAACGGGGAAACACCTCTCCTGGCCATTGACGGATGGAACATTATGCATGCAGAGCAGGAACTAAAGTAAGAATGAGGGCGAGATCCTCCTTATTATTATAAATTATCCGGATTGAATGCTACGCTTGAGCGTCCATAAGTACATATCATTGAATTACCTGCAAATGACTTGTATTCCTTCGCCTCGCAGGTTCCATCCAGGATGCTCTTCACGCAGGCGATCTGGTCGTTGATGAAATCTGACGGGATAGGAACTCCGTGGCCGGGCATCAGGGTTGTGAACTCCGATATTCTTGATTTTTGTTTTTCAAGAGTCACGAGATATTCATGCAAAGGCTTGCAGTTAGCCAGGAATAGCCATACGAGGACGTTGTTGTTATCACCGGTGAAAAGGATTTTGTTCTCAATATCGAGAAGGCAGATGCCTCCGGGAGTATGACCGGGGGTCTCCATCACCTGTATCCTGCGACCGCCCAGATTAAAAATGTAACCTTCGTTAACAGGAATAAGCTTTGTATCGAGAGGCTTACCTTTATACAGTTCACTTTCGGCGGGTGTATTCCCGGCCTGCATGGTTTTTGCCGAGGCGGCTCTTGACTCCGTCCGGTTGACCGCCCTTGCTGCTTCAGCATCGGCAGGATGTATATAGACTTTTTCAAACTGGTAATTTGATCCCGCATGATCAGGATGTCCGTGTGTGATTACCACGATCAGCGGTTTTGAAGTAAGTTTTTTAACATATGATGCAAGATCTGCGGTTCCCAGACCATTGTCAATAAGCATAGCGCTATCGATGCCTTCAACCAGGTAAATGTTATCGGCGCCGTGATCAGATATCTGCCAGATATTGCTTTCAACCTCTTTCATTGAGAACCATGATCCGGAATCCTGTCCTGCAACAGAACTTAAAGCTGCAAGGACCAGAAAAATTAACGTTAATGATTTTCTTTTCATTCCTTAATTTATTTATTATTGTATTTATCAAAAAACTCCAGCTGTTCCCTGAAAGGAAGCGGAACTGATTTTACCTCATCACCGAATTCAATGATATTCGGTGAGTTCTTATCAAATGCCGGCCATTCAGGCAGACCTTCTCCGTTCGGATTCCCTGTCTTCGCAAAGTTCACCCAGTATGATGACATTTTATTGGCCAGATCCCAATCAGTATGTGTGAATGGTCTGTTCCACAGTTTCAGTGTATTCAGTGCATAGCCAAACTCAGCGGAGTGGAATGCTCCGTAGTCTGGTTCTCCGGGAGGGACATGTGTGAAGTAATAGAGATATGCCTTACCCGTGCCTGTGGTGCTCTGCATCTTAATCCAGTTATAATTCTGCCATCCGAACGACAGAACAGACACTATCTTCTGTGATCTCATCAATTCTTCATCATTACCTGACGGGAAGGCCTTAAGGAAATCCTCTGCCAGTGCTCCGTATCTTTTTTCAGCCTCTTTTTTGAATGTCTCTGCATTCTGACCTGCTCTCATAGAGAAACCATCATCAGCGTTCCATCCTGAGATGAGCGGCACATCATTCTGTTTTCCGGCAGCAAAAGTCTCTGATGCCGGTACCACTACAATATTATCGAGGGTAATTCCCCACTGACTTCTTACCTTCATCAGATCTTCTGCGCTCTTTGCCCTCAGCTCAGCTACTGAAGAAGCTTTAAGCTGTTCGGTATACTTTACTCCTGCCGATTCTGCTGCCTTGAGATCAGAAACCAGCCCGGGATTTCCCGAGAACATACCGCCGCTCTGTCCTATTGCCCTGTGGAACAATCCTTTAGCCATAGGCGAGACCATAAGTGCGTTCACGCTGAATGATCCTGCCGACTGACCTGCAATTGTAACATTGCCGGGATCGCCACCGAAAGATTCTATGTTTTTGATGATCCATTTAAGAGCCTCGATCTGGTCAAGGATACCGTAATTGCCTGACACCTTATCAGGTGATTCTGCTGTCAGTTCAGGGTGGGCAAGGAAACCGAAGACGCCGAGACGGTAATTAATTGTAATAAATACTACTCCCTTCTTTGCCATCTCCTCTCCATCGTACAGAGGCACTGTTCCCGATCCCCCGGTAAAAGCTCCTCCATGTATCCATACCATCACGGGGCGTTTTTCTCCTGTTGTTTTAGCTGCAGTCCATATATTAAGGTAGAGGCAATCCTCGCTCAGAGGCTCCTCGGGAGCCATGAATTCCTTTGACCACATCATTAACGGGGACGGTTTGCTCTGCATGGCACTTGCAGGGGGTTTCACGCACTTACGTATACCTTCCCATTTCAGAGGAGGCCGGGGAGCTTTCCATCTGAGATCTACGACCGGTGGTGCAGCAAAAGGAACGCCCATGAAGATCAGCACAGTGCCGTCTTCTCCGGTTTTCCCGGAGATCAGCCCTGATTCTACCTTAACACTGTTAATATCAATTCCCTCCCCTGCAGTATTCTTCACTGATGAACAGGTAAACAGCAACGGAACAACAAGCAGTATGAATATATATCTCATTCAATGAATATTATAAAGGTTTAAGCTCATTTATTTTCACCTGAGGTGCGAGTGCAGCGCTCTCCTTCTTTACTGTAATATACTTCCCAAGATCGAAAGTTGCTGTCTGGCTGATATTCTTTGATGACGAACCAACCTTCACAATGTACTTGCCAGCATCTGCAACCCATGAAGATGCCCGGGTATCGAAAGAAGCAAGGCTATTGCCATCCAGGACAAACGTAATGGTCTGTGTTTCACCCGGCTGCAATAATCGTGTTTTTGCAAAATCTTTAAGTTCGCTCTCAGGTTTATCTATTCTCGTTGCCGGAGCGCTCAGATAAAGCTGTACAACCTCTTTTCCTGCTACAGTCCCATTATTCTTAACATTTACCGTTACCGTTATACTCTTGCTGAATTTTGTCGAGCTAAGTTTCAGTTCAGAAATTTCAAAAGTTGTGAATGAAAGCCCGTAACCGAATTCATATGAAACAGGAATATTGAATGTGTTGAAATAACGATAACCTGTGTAAATACCTTCTTCATATGTCACCTCCGCAGGTTGTGGACGGCGCATAAACGGTCCCGCTAAACCGGCTTCTCTGTTCTCAGGCTGTGGTTGAGTTTGACCGATGATCTTTCCCGGGAAGTTCCTGGTTGAAGAAACATCCTGATAATTTACAGGGAATGTGGAAGCCAGCTTACCTGACGGATTAACCTTCCCGTATAATATATCAGCTATCGAATTACCTGTTTCCTGTCCGCCCTGCCATGCCAGCAGAATAGCGTCAGGTAGGCTTTTCCAGCTGGCCGTTTCAATCACTCCACCCACATTCAGAATAACAACGACCTTCTTATTCTTTGCATGATATGCTTCAGTCACGAGACTGATAAGCTCTTTTTCTGTCCCTGTCAGGAGAAAATCTCCTTCATCGGCCGAACGATCACGTCCTTCTCCGGCATTTCTGCCTATGGTAATTATTGCTGCATCAGTAACATTTACCATACTGTTGACAATATCAGGATTAATGGCAAGTTCAGCAATCGGAGCAGATCCCATCATGAAGCCGCGTCCTCTCTGTTTTCCTTCCCTGGCTGCCTTCAGATAGGCAGTGTACATTTCCTGGAGGTTTTCGTTGACAGAAAATCCAACATTCTGCAGTCCTTCGACAAGTGCAACACTGTAAGCTTCATTCACATCACCGCTGCCCGTACCTCCGGTGATAATTTCATAGGAGGTATTTCCAAAGGCGGCAATTTTCTTTATCCCTTGTGACAGAGGAAGGGCCGAACTGTCATTTTTCAACAGGATCATTCCCTCAGCAGATGCCTGACGGGCTACCTGGGCATTTGCTTTCAGATCAGGTTTATTCGAAAATTTATACCCCTTGAACCTGGGTGTCTCCAGAATGATATTCAATATTTTTTCAACATTCCTGTCGAGTAATTTTACATCAAGTTTACCTTCACTTACAGCCTGTACAATTGCCTTTGACTGATTTGGATTTCCCGGCATCAGAAGATCATTTCCCGCAGCAACCATCGCAGCTGCATCATTTCCCCCCATCCAGTCGGTCATAACATAACCTTTAAAGCCCCAGTCATTACGGAGTATTTTGGTAAGAAGGTCCCGGTTTTCAGGTGCATAGGTCCCGTTGATAAGGTTATAAGACGACATGACTGTCCATGGCTGTGCTTCCTGAACTGCAATACTGAAGCCTTTCAGATATATTTCCCTGAGGGCCCTTTCGCTGACAATAGTATTCAGGGTATTACGGTTTGTTTCGGCATTATTTGCTGCAAAATGTTTTATTGAAGTTCCCACACCATTAGATTCAATACCGTTAACCATAGCTGCAGCTATCTTCCCGGTTACATAGGGATCCTCCGAATAGTATTCAAAATTTCTCCCGCACAGCGGATTTCGATGGATATTCAGGCCAGGGCCGAGTATTACATCAACACCATATTCAAGTACCTCATTACCCATAGCTTTTCCTACACTGTTTACCAGGTCGACATCCCATGTTGAAGCAAGGAGTGTGCCAACAGGAAAAGCAGTGCAATAATATGTATTGTTATCGTTCTGTCTTGTAGGATTGATCCTCAGCCCGGCAGGACCATCGGCAACAACCATTGAAGGGATACCCAGCCGCGGGATCGCATGAGTCGTTCCTGCTGCTCCTGCTACAAGGTCCTGGGTTTGTCCTATTACCGTACCCCCTGGTAATGCATTAGCCGGAGGATTGGCATTCTCTGGCCTTGGCGGTCTTCCCTGTCCTTGTTGTCCGGGTGCTCCACCGGAAAAATTCATTCTCATTCCCATCCCCACAACAAGGTTGGCTTTTTCCTCAAGCGTCATGGCTCCGATTACCTTTGCAACCGGGTCCTTCCCAAGCTGGGGTGCAGTCTGCGAAAAGCTGATCAATCCCATAGAGGAAATGATCAGAAAAACTAATAGTTTATTTCTCATTACATTACAATTAATTACATTATTATTAATCAAATATTTATGTTGTTCTTTTTTCTCTTTTACCCCCTTCCCTCCTGCTAGCTATCGGGAGAGTAGAGGGTACCTATTCTCTATTTAAACAACATAGGTGCAAATTCTGACAGGTAGATCCGCCAGTTAGCCCAGGTATGACCACCTGTGCTCTCACGGTAAATGTATTTGAAGTTTAGTTTGTCAAGAGTCTCACGAAGAGTCACAACTCCCTTATATACAAAGTCATCCTTACCACAGGCTATCCAGTATAGTTTATAGCCGCTGTTTTTAAGAATTTCCAGTTTTGCATTTCGCTCAGCCTCTATTTTGGCAGCATCCTGGGTCTGGGGACCAAAGTTCATGATGCCCATGCTGAACACTCCGATATAGCTGAACATACCGGGATTATTGTTGGTAATAGTCTGTGTATGAGCTCCTCCCATTGAGAGCCCTGCGACAGCCCTGTTATCCTTGCCGGTCAGTGTGCGGAAATTTTTCTCAATGAACGGAACAACATCCTTCACCAGGTGCTCTTCAAATTTCCCTGCATACCTCTGATATGCAGCCATTCCCTGTTCACCCTGCACTGCCGGAAGAGGAGGCACTTCATTCTGAGCGCCTGCCTGGTTGGCATTGCCGTTTGTCATTACTACAATCATGGGGTTTGCCTTGCCCTGGGCAATAAGGTTATCCATTATCTGGGCAGTACGACCCATATTTGTCCATGCATCTTCATCGCCGCCCGCACCATGCAGAAGATAGAATACCGGATATTTCGCTGTTCCTGCCTCATATCCTGCCGGTGTATAGACATATACCCTGCGGTCCATATCGAGGACATCTGATCTGTACCATATTTTCGTCACCGTCCCGTGAGGAACACCATTTTTATGAAAGTACAGATCCGATTCAGTCCCGGGTATAATGAAGAAGCTCTGGTAGCGTGAGCCGTCACGGCGGACCTGAACATTATTCGGATCTATCATACCTACGCCATCTACCGTAAAAGTATATCCGTAAAGTTCAGGGGCAAGAGGTCCCACGGTCAGTGAGAACATACCTGTATCATTTTTCACAAGCTCCTGGCTGGCGCCGAATCCGGCCTGCCATTCACCGGAAACTGTAACTTTCTGAGCATCTTTTGAATAGACTCTGAAAGTCACCTGGTTATCAGGAAGTATCGCAGGTGAGATCACACGTGCCGGCATCCTGAATGCAGGTCGCGGAGCGGCCGCAGCAGCTGGTCTTACTATTTCCTGGGCAACAGAAGATAATGTCATTAACAAAAGAGATAGAATTGTAACAAATGTTACAACTGCGGATTTTTTACTTGGTTTCATAAGTCAGGTTTTTATCAATTAGACAGATGTTAATTGAATATTATTTCAAAGTGTGTGTTTTTAATTTTGTTATGATACCGGAAGTGATTTCCTGGCTTCCCTGTCAGGATCGTTCTTTAGCTCGCTGACATCATTAAGTACCATTACCTCGCCGTTTTCCGTTGTATATTTCGACCATGCAGGTAACCCTCCGTTGTCGGGATTACCGGTTTTCATAAACTGAAGCAATGCTCCCGCCATCTTTTCCGACAATGCCCTGGGTTGTGCTCCGCCACCTGTATGTGTCAGCATGAGGTCGGTATTATAATACCAGAAGCAGATATCTATACAATGGAAAGCCCTCATACGGTTATCGAACAGAGGCGGCTGCCAGCAGAACCAGGCAACATATACCGGGGCCGGTTGTTTCACTTTTGAATCTGCCAGCGTTACAACACCCTGGCGGTTTGCACTGACCAGTGACCATATTTCCACAGGTTTGAGATCAGGAAAAGCCTTTGCATAAGCATCAACGACCTCACCGGCTTTATCACCGAATCCGGCTCCGAATCCAGCCCGCTGCTTAATCCTTTCCTTTACTTCGTCGAGAGATATATTTTCCAGTGATGCATCAGTTCGGCTCGGGGCCATCTCATTCATGGTGGAACATATTATCATAGGAACATCAGCTGCCTCCGGTGAGGCTTCAGGGAAATAAGGGTGCTGGGGAATATAAACTCCGTCTGCACACGGGCTGAATCCTCTTCTGAATCCGCCTGTTGACGGTCCCATATCCTCAGAAAGCTTTGCGTTTGCCTTGTTTGCCAATACCAGGTATTCCTGCCATGGCATCTCCTGCAGCTTGCTGATATCTTTAGGTTTAAGACCTGCCTCTTTGAGTACATAAGCACCGAGCTTTTCGGCATACTCTTTTTCACCTGTCTTCACTCCTGCCCCGCTGAGCACAACTGCCTTGTGTATCAGTCCTTTGGCCGAAGGCATTGCAGTGAGTGTTGTTACTTTTGCTCCTCCTCCCGACTGGCCCATTATTGTAACATTCCCGGGATCCCCTCCGAAATTCGTGATGTTGTCCCTCACCCATTCAAGAGCGGCTACAAGGTCGAGCATTCCGACATTACCGGATGCGGCAAATTTTTCTCCGCCGACACCGGCAAGATTTGTAAACCCGAGCGGACCAAGCCTGTGGTTAACGGAAACAAAAACAACTTCGCCGAATCTGCATAAGTTTTCTCCGTTATAGCCATCCTGTTCAATGCCGTTGCCATTAACAAATCCGCCGCCATGAAGCCACACCATAACCGGCCTTTTCTTTCCGTCATTTATGGCAGGAGTGAATACGTTCAGGCGGAGGCAGTCCTCGCTCACATCGTCATAATTCCAGTGGTCGGCCCATGACTGGTAGACATTTGCATATCTTTTCTCCATGTTCTGGGGAGCTGAATTTCCCCACCATACTGCAGGGAAAATATCATCCCATGGCTTCGGCTTCTGAGGCGGCATAAACCTGTTAGGTCCCGAAGTATCTGCACCATACGGGATACCGAGGAAATAATTTATTCCCCTGAGGACATAACCTTTCACTTTACCGTATTGAGTATCGGCAAGAGCTATGTTGTCACCTATGAACAGGACCTGTCCGTCATGCTCTTCTTTTTTTGCTGCAGCAAGTGTGCATGATGCAGCTGAAATTCCAGCTGCGCCAATGGTGAGCCCGGTTGCACCTGCTCCCATTGTCCTGATGAAATTACGTCTGTTTGATTTCACGGATTTAGTATTAAATTGTGATTATTTTTTTCGCTTTGTGTTCCTTTGTGGTTAAACTTTCAAATAATTTTACCACAAAGGGACACTAAGGTTTTTTTCGTTTGAGTTTCTTCAAATCTATTCCTTAACAGATATAATCCCGGATGCTTTCATGGCAGCTGCCGCGTCAGCAGGCAGATTCCAGTTATTGTCAAAGCTCCCCTGGGAGATAATATTATCTGATGTCTCTTTAAACAGGACAAAATCATGGAATTTCTTCAATGCCTCAACCTTTGATCCCATGAAAGCCATACCTCCCGGGGTTGTTTGTTTGGCAGGTGTCCACCATGGAAGGCCTGAGTTGACAAGTACATAATGGTTATTAAGCGGGAAGATATATACAAGACCATAATCCTTCACATCAGCTTTCAATTGAACCGGAAGTTTATCAGCAAACTTTTCAATTATTGCATTTGTCTCCCTTGTTCCGAAAAGGATCAGGTTTGAAGTTTCATAATCGCTCTGCCTTATCTGTTTATCGGAGATAACACGCGGGAATGTCATGATCCTCCCTCCCATTCCTGTCCAGTCTGCAACTGAAACGGCCTGTGCTCTTCTTGCGGCCATCTCCTCCTGTGATGGATTCCCTCCTGTGCCATATACATAGACATGGTTGCTGCTTACAGCTTCAGATAATGGTCCCTCAGCATTTGTCTGTTTTGCAGTAAGTCCCGGTGAGAATTTTTTGTTGGTCCACGCGCCGTTTACTTTCATGAATGAGACAGCGTCAGATGTTTTGAAAGAAAATGACTTTCCATCCAGTTTAACAGCAGCTTTCTGGGCAGAATTGAACATTGAATGTCCGGCAAGGCTCAGCGTAAAGGCGTCGAGTCCGCCTGTAGTTATCTCTATATCATTTGTCCCGGTGAATTTTGCATCAATTTTTGCAAGATTCCCCGGGGTCAGGTTATCAAATTTCACCCAGTAAGCCTTGTTATATTTAAACCACCTGGTGCTGAATTTTACCTGCTGCGGGAACATATCCCTGACAAACTGTAAGAACCAGTCAAAAATAAATCCGTCCTTATATGCATATTCCCAGCTGTTATGACCTATCCCGGGGTATTCGACAAAGTTAAACCTTGGAGTAACAGCTTCAAGTTTTGCTTTCCAGTCAAGGGCAGCTTTATAGAGGAAATCTTTATCACCAATGAAAAGGTGGACAGGCAGGTTTGAGAGATTAGTTTCAAGATCTGCCGATCCGTCGGGAGCTGCCGGGCACACAGGCGCTATTGCAGCCCAGATGTCAGGTCTTGTAAGACTTAGCCACAGGGTTCCACCTCCTCCCATTGACAATCCTGTGAGGTATACGCGGTCCTCATCAATCAGGAATCTGCTTTTGATATCATCCAGCATCTCATATACATCCTGTTCGGGAATTCCCTGATAACCAGCAGTGCCGCGGGCATAGGGTGCTGCAACGATATAATCAACATCCTTAAGCTCAGGGAAATACCTTGTTGATTCCAGGTCGGTTTCAACAGGGATATTACCTGGCTTTATAAAGTCTGCACCCTGGAAATTGCCCTGTCCGAAAGCACGTCTGAGGCCCAGTCTGTGATTCGACCAGGCGCCATGCAGAAATACCACCAGAGGATATTTCTTTGATTCATCAAAATTCTTCGGGATATAAATTGCATAAGGCTGATCAGTCTCGTCAACCGATGAAAAGAATGAGAGGTCCTGGGGTCCGGGTTTTAATCTCTGGGCACCGGCATTATTGGAACTGATCATAAAAAATGCAACTGCCATTAACAGCTTCCAAAAAACAGATATTATTATTTTCATTTTATGAATATTTGTTTGACAGGTGAAGATATAGATTTTGATCTGATTTTGGAGAAAGATTCCTCCTACTTCAACGATGTAGTATCATAGTGTCCTACATCTTATGTTTGGCTGATTGCAACTATACTTAATGATCTCCTTATTGTGGATAAAGAAGATGTTGCGGTCTGTAATTGCGTAGCTATCGAAGAACGTGAAGGAGGAAGTCGGACTTTATTCAGTTTTCTCCTATATCGATATTTATTTTCTTCTAAAACCTCCAGGGACTTGACGGCGTTCCGGCATCTGATGCCATTGGCATCTTGTTGAATGGCAATTCCTTACCGGAATGAACATCGAAAAGCCGCTTGTTGGTAATCTTAGCCGCTTTTACCAGTTCTTTATATGGCCGGTCATTGACATCAACAAAACCAATATTGTAGTTCTCGCCATCGAATCTTCCCATGACCGGTTCATCTCTCCACTGGAACCAGTAAGCACCCAGGAAACAATCTAGCGATGCAGCCTGCTCAACGTAATACCTGTATGCTATTCCGCGTTCTGTCTGGTCCTTCGCCTGAACCAGTCCAGCTCCAAGCCCGTTGGCCGGAACACCTATATGGAATTCTCCTATTAAAACCGGACGCCTGGTGTAACGATATGTCCTGTCAAGCTGCCACATTGGTTCGTACTCATAGACATTTACGCTGCATACATCAAATCTACTGGCGGCACGTAGCAATTCATCCGACACAGATCCGCCAAAACGTATCCCAAGATTAAGGTGATTCGGATCATATTTTTTTACAGATGTACAAACAAGATCAAGGTATTTTTCGAAAGCCGAAACTATAAACTCCTTACGCCGCTGTGGCTTATCTCCCTGAGCCAGAAACTCTTTAAGCCTGGCTTTAGTAGCAGTTTCCGGTCCGTCAAGGATCATGTCAGCCACTTCGCTCTCACGACCATCAAATGCCGGTTCGTTGCCAACGAAATAGCCAAGTAAAAGAGGATCGTCCTTATGTTGTGAACATTGAGTGTTTGCCGACTGATCAATGGCACGGGCAAATTCTTCGGAATAAACATCCGGAAGTCCAAGGAAGCTGGTTCCCTCAGTTCTCTGCCACCTCAGCATAACCGTGTAGGGCATGCCCTGTCCTCCGGTGGTCATCCCCCATAACTTCAGACGCGGTGTTATGCGATCAATAACCGGTTCAGATGAAGCTGCAGCACCCTGTGCGGTGCTTCTCTGGCTTCCCGGACGCACTCCGAAACCGGCACCTGCGCCATTGGATCCCATTGAGAGGAACAGGTGCCCGTGAGGATCGACGAACCACCATTTACCCAGGATTTGTTCGATGCGGAAGAAACTTGTCGCTTTCACACTGGTATTTTTATAACCGCTAAACTCGCAATAGTTGAAATCCGTGGAGGTGCCGAATGTCTTTTCTTCATCAGCAAGCTCTTTAACCAACTGCTCCTTGCTTTTGATTTTCCCCGGCCAGTCTGCATGAGCCCATTGATTAAACTCATCCAGAACAGGCAGCTTTTCAAGGAATTCTGATCCTTCATCCTGCTTTGAAAGATGAATTGCCCGTATCTCAATAGTTGGCTTATTGACAGGATAAACCATTGCAAAACCCATGGATTCAATTGCTTTTATATCCCCGAACGGCCCCCATGTGGAAAACCAGAAAGAGTTGGTCCGGCGGTTATTTGCCGAAGCAAGGTCATTGCCGGATTTATCCATTCCGATAAAGTACTGAAGCGGCAGTGAGGCTCTTAGCCATACATTCTGTCCGAATGGCTGCATCATTACCCTGACAGGTGTGCCGTCTGACCGGTAGAGCCATAAACTGAACCTTTGAGGAGAAGAAGTTTTCATTTCCATAACCAGGTGAGAATACCCGGACCAATCTGATGGTAATGACGGATTCAGCTCATTAACAAGGAACCTGTGTTCGCTCAGCGTACCATCAAAAGTAAGCTTCATTGCCTCCTGTGAATATGCGACAACAGGAAATGACATCATAATAAGAAAGAAGATCAGCAAATCCCGCAAAACGATGTCCAGATGTTTTTTCATTTGTTCGCTTTTTCAATCATCTGGTTAAATAATGCCAGCTGCTCTTTCATCGCCTCTACCCTGTCAGCAGGTTCAGTTCGGGCTTCAAGGAGGATCCAGCCACTGTAGCTGATTCCGGCCAATAGATTGAAAAGCTCCTGGTAAGGATATGTGCCATCATTCAGCTCACGGATATGAAGAGTATCTCCGAACCATTTACACACCATGTTGAAATTTCCTTCAAGTCCCGGAGGCAGCAAGTCCTGGTCGTTACAATTCCAGCACATCTTTATATTATCCTCAGTAACCTGATCAAATATTGCTTTCATATTGGGGATCTCCTGGGTGATCTCACCATGGACCTCCACTCTTACAAGCTGACCGTAATCCCGGGCAAATTTCCCCACTTCATTCAGCGAGGCAGCAATCTGTACGATTGTCTTTTCCCTGGGAACTTCGGGAGGCATATAATTCGGCTTTACCTTAATTCCAGTTGCCCCGATATCCCTGCATAGCTTTATATACTCTTTCGTTTGTTCGATATTATCGCGAAGCACCTTTGGATCAGGACTGTGAAACTCAAAATTTGATCCATAGCCTATGCAGACAACCGAACTGTCAGCGAATCTTTTTCTGACCTCAGCACGCTGATCCGTTGTCAGGTTAATTTCAACTTTATGTTCATGTTCAGCTCTAAGTTCCACACCCATATAACCTGCTGCTTCACAGTTGGCTATTAGTGTCGGAAGATCCCAGTCCCTGCCCCACTGGTAGGTGACCAGCCCGAATTTCATGGCAGCCGGGACAGTTGTCAGCAACTCCGGGAAATCCTTGAGAAATGCCATGGCCACTCCGGCTCCAAGGGTTGTATGGATAAAATCTCGACGAGAAAGATTGTGTTTCATGATAAGCTTTTGTTTCTTAATCTCATTTACTCATCCCCCCAGCCCCCTTCTCTGCTAAAGCAAAGAAGGGGGAGCAATTCTCTTATATTACTGATTATCAACTATAATTTATAGCAACTTTCCCCCTCTTTGCTTCAGCAGAGAGGGGGAATACTGAGCGAAGCGAAGGAAGGGGGTGAGTACATGCTCTCTCTACACTACTTCCGGCACAACATACGGCTTCCGGTATTCCCTTGTCAGAAGCTTATCCGCCTCCTTATCGTTTATAAATTTCTCTTTTGTGCCATCGAATGTCAGTTGTCTGCCAACCTTATAAGATACATTTGCCAGGGCAGGAAGAGCAGATGACATATATCCTTCAAGAATATCGCAGTGCAGTGTCTCATTCTTTCCTGATCTTATGGCATCAATGAAATTGGCATAATGAGCTGAGTCTCCCGGAGGTGCCATGAAGGTCGGGTCGGCAGTTTTAGGACTCATATCTGATCCGGCAAATGGTTTGTTCTCACGCTTCCTGAAAGCTTTCCAATTTCCACCGTCAATTTCAACATAGCCTTCTGTTCCATAGAACATATTCCCGATCCTGATATTCAGACTTGCTTCTGCATGTGTATAACGTCCGCGGGTTTCAAACTCAAGTATCTTACCATCCTGGTATTTGAAGATGGATGTCTGGGTATTTGGCGTCTCCTGTGAACACTCTTTGGGATCGATCCCGAAGATATTTCCCATTGAATAAATTGTGACAGGATGTTCATTTTTGTTAAGCCCCCAGCGGGCAATGTCGAACTGGTGAGGTCCCTGGTTGGCTGTATCACCACCACCGGTATTCCAGTGCCAGTGCCAGTTGTAATGAGTACGTTTTTCGTTATAAGGCTGCCACGCAGCCGGACCGAGCCAGATATCATAATGAAGTGATTCAGGCGGTGTCCCGTCCTGTGCAATTCCGAATGAATCACGCGGCTTGAAGCACAATCCCTTTGCCATGAATACTTCACCTATTCCTCCGTCGTGAAGAAATTTTATTGCTTCCATTACACCTGCAATCGAACGGTTTTGCATTCCGCATTGAACCCTGACGTTGTACTTACGTGATGCTTCAACCATCCTGCGTCCTTCCAGGACAGTGTGACAGGCCGGCTTCTCAACATAAACATGCTTACCTGCCTGGCATGCCCATATTGTTCCCAGCGCATGCCAGAAATTCGGAGTAGCAAATGAAACAGCATCTATATCCTTGTTTTCAAACACCCTGCGCATATCCCATACAGTTGCCGGAGTCTCTCCAGTTCTGTCCAGGACATTCTTTACACGTTCAGGAAAAAACTGCTCATCAGCGTCACCCAGCATGGTTATTCGAATGTTTTTGCTGTCTTTAAGGAGTCCAAAGTTACTTATGTGGGTGCCACCCTGTCCCCTGATGCCGATAACTCCAATATTAATGCGGTCGTTGGCTCCCTGGATCGATCTGTACGACCTGGCGCTGAATGCCATGCCTCCGATGGCAATACCTGCGGTGCCCAGGACACTTTGTTTGATAAATTCTCTTCGTTTTGTCATATTATGATAGGTTAAATTAGTTTGACTGTGTGTACTCTGAACAAGACCATTTTGGTAACATAAATTTAACTGTTTTTTTGAAATGAGTACTATTTATAAAAAGTTCTTTTGATAGAATGATTATTAGTTTGGAGACTCCTCATTACGTCCCGATAAATCGGGACTCCATTCGGAATGACAGTATTATTTATAGAGAGGAAGAGCGAAGTGATGGATCTTCCTCACCATTTACTCATCCTAATCACTTTATATTTTTTTCCTTATTTTTACTGTTGCAAAAGCAAGAATGCCAAAAATACAATTACTGATCCTGCCTCTGGTCCTGGCAATCTCCGTTTGTGAAGGGAACGCACAGGATTCTCTTGCTATAAAAGGACAGTTTTCGGCATACACCCACGTCAATCCTAATAACAAGTTACCCTGGTGGAACGGCGGACGATATATTCCACAATTGAATTATGAATACAGGATACCCGATGGAAAGCTTATCGATTTTGAAGCATCGGTAAACATGTATGGTAATATAGGTATTCGTCCCTTTGATTCAACCGGTTTCAATGGTAGAATAAAACCTTACCGGTTATGGGCACGTTATTCAACACCACAGTTTGAGCTACGTGCAGGATTACAAAAGATCAATTTCGGTTCCGCTTCCATATTAAGGCCGCTGATGTGGTTCGAACAGATTGATCCTCGCGACCCGCTGAAGCTTACCGACGGTGTATGGGGAGTCCTTGCTCGTTACTATTTTCTGAATAATTCCAATATCTGGTTGTGGGGTTTGTACGGTAATGAAAAGCTCAAAGGATGGGAATCCTTTAAAACTGAAAAGAATACTCCCGAGTTCGGAGGCCGTTTTCAATCTCCTTTGCCCAGGGGTGAAGCCGGATTCTCCTTTCACCACAGGAGTTCAGATTGCAGCAGCCTGTCAGATTCTACATCACTTTTTGGAAAAGTACCGGAAAACCGTTTTGGATTTGATGCAAAATTTGATGTGGTGGTAGGCTGCTGGCTTGAAGCTTCTTGGTCAAAATATAGTGAAGACCTGGGAATTTTTACCAACCAGGAAATTATCAACCTCGGAATTGACTATACATTCGGAATCGGCAATGGACTGACAATCATTTATGAACAGCTGATAGCCTCATTTGATGAAAATCCGTTTAAGTTCAATAAACCAATCAATTTTTCGTTACTGAGTCTTTCATATCCGGTAGGCATGTTCGATAATATCAGTGCCATCATTTATTATGACTGGACAAACAGCAGAATTTATAACTTTGTAAACTGGCAGAGGCAATTCAATAAATTCACAATTTACATAATGGGTTATATTAATCCGAAAGATTACAATATACCAACGCAGCGCACTGATGAGATATTATATGCAGGAAACGGAATACAATTAATGCTGGTTTTTAATCATTGACAATAATTAATACCGTATATTCAGAATCATAAGATTAAAATCAAGAAATGATGGAAGACAATTTGATTATTAAAACACACAATCTCACCAAACGCTTCCCTATGGGGAAAAGTGAGTTTACTGCTCTCAAAGGCATCGATCTGAGTCTAGGTGTCGGGGAATTTGCAGGGCTGATCGGACCAAGCGGTTCCGGCAAGACCACTCTCCTCAACATAGTCGGATCGCTTGATACACCCACGGAGGGTGATGCGATAGTTCTTGACCAGTCAATTGGAAAACTGACAGCAAAAGGAGCAGCCAAACTGCGTAAAGAGAAGATTGGATTTATCTTCCAGAGTTATAACCTGCTGGTAGTACATACAGTGTTTGAAAATGTGGAGTTTCCATTGCTTTTGCTTGACTATTCATCGGGCGAACGCAAAAAGATGGTAATGGATGCACTGGAATGGGTTGGACTTCTGGATAAGATAAAGCAAAAACCTCCTCAGCTTTCAGGAGGTGAATGCCAGCGAGTTGCAGTTGCAAGGGCAATGGTTAAAAAACCGTCACTTGTTGTGGCCGATGAGCCTACTGCAAACCTCGACGCTGCCAATTCTCATAACATTCTGCAGACAATGGTAAAACTTAATGAGGAGTTAAAAACCACTTTCCTGTTTGCCACTCACGATGAGAAAGTAATCGGATATCTGAAAAGAAAAATATATCTGAAAGACGGTATGGTTGATAAAGATGAGACACTTTAAAATGAAAGAAAATGATACTGGCAATAAAACTGGCATTTAAGAATCTCATTGGAGCCGGGTTGCGGACCTGGCTTAATGTGATCGTATTGTCGTTCTCCTTTGTTTTAATAATTGGTGCCAGGGGTATCCTGGTAGGCTGGGACCGCCAGGCAAAAAATGATATGACCGACTGGGAAATAGGAGGAGGTCAATACTGGAATGTAAACTACGATCCTTATGATGCTTTTACCCTGACTGATGCACATGGAACCATTCCTTCCGAATTTACTAAAGAGATTGAAGAGGGAAACATGGTGCCGGTACTGATAACTCAGGGTACTGTCTTTCCTGAAGGGCGTATGCAATCAATACTGATCAAAGGTATTAATACTGATCAAACCCTCCTGGAACTGCCGACACATAAACTCGACACTGTGGTTGGAACCATCCCTGCCATAATTGGTTCAAATATGGCCAGGACAAATAAACTGAATCTGGGTGATTATGTAACAATCAGGTGGCGCGATGCAAACGGAACCTTTGATGCTACTGACATCTGCATTACAGATATTTTTACGACCAATGTTCCGACTGTGGATGTAGCCCAGGTCTGGATCCCGCTCGAAAAACTTCAATCCATGACACTCATGCCGGGAGAAGCAACAACATTGACATTCAGGGGACAGGATAAAGGGAGGAAGGAAGTTGAGAACTGGAAGTTGATGACATTTAAAGCACTCGTCAGCGATATTGAGGCGATGATCAAAACAAAAGCGGTGGGACAGTCTATTTTCTATATGATCCTGCTGGTGCTTGCCCTTCTGGCAATATTTGATACCCAGGTACTATCCATTTTCCGGAGGCAAAAGGAAATCGGCACATATGTAGCCCTGGGATATACACGCAATGAAGTAGTGGGACTTTTCACTATTGAAGGTGCCATGCATGCCATACTAGCTGCTGTGGTGGGTGCCTTATACGGCATTCCTTTGCTTCTCTGGCTGGCACGTACAGGAATTTCACTTGGTGTATCCTCAGCTGACTATGGTTTTGCCATCGCCGATACAATGTATCCGGTTTATAGCGGTGCACTGGTACTCGGAACTACGATTGCTGTCCTTTTGGCCACAACTATAGTTAGTTACTGGCCATCAAGGAAAATTGCAAAGATGAATCCAACAGAAGCTTTAAGGGGGAAATTACAATGATAAGGTTTTTATTAAAAGGACTTTTAAGGGACAAAAGCAGAAGCCTTCTTCCCCTGATAGTAGTTGCCATTGGTGTAATGCTTGCCGTTTTCGCACACGGGTATATCAATGGACTCATGGTTGATATGATAGAACAAACAGCCAGGTTAACAACCGGCCATGTAAAAGTAATGACAAAAGCCTACTCTGAAAATATGGGCCAGGTTCCCAACGACCTGGCATTGATTGAGGTAAGTGCTCTGAAAACGGATCTTGAACAAACCTTTCCTGACATAAAATGGGTGACCAGGATCAAATTCGGAGGTTTAATTGATGTGCCGGATGAAAATGGTGAAACCCGTAACCAGGGTCCTTCTATGGGCATCGGTCTTGATCTCCTTTCAGAAAATTCCGACGAGGCAGAACGTTTAAACCTTAATAAAGCAATGGTGAGAGGTTCCCTGCCGGCAACCGCAGGCGAGGTATTGCTCAGTGAGGATTTTTCCCAGAGACTGGAGGTGAATCCAGGAGAAGAGGTCACCCTGATCGGTTCGACAATGAATGGGGGCATGGCTATCTATAATTTCCGGGTTTCCGGGACAGTCCGTTTCGGAAATACGGCTATGGACCGGGGGACAGTTATCGCAGACCTGCGCGATGTACAACTGGCTCTGGACATGGACGATGCTGCCGGTGAGATACTGGGATTCTTCAGCAACAGATATTATGACGATGATGTAGCAGCACCTGTTCTCGTAAAGTTCCATGAAAAGTATCCGGAAAATACTGGTGAATTTGATCCGGTAATGCTCCGTCTGAGGGATCAGGAAGGGCTGGGACTCTTTGTGGATCTGACAAGCAGCATGGGTGCCATTATTACTATCGTATTTATGGTGGCAATGTCGCTGGTTCTCTGGAACGCCGGTTTACTGGGTGGCCTTCGCCGATATGGCGAAATAGGAATCCGCCTGGCCATTGGCGAGGAAAAAGGTCATATTTACCGTTCAATGATCAGCGAGTCGTTAATGATTGGAATAGCAGGGACAATTGTCGGAACAGCTATAGGGCTGGGATTATCCTGGCTTATGCAAACTCATGGCCTTGATATAAGCGAGTTTACAAAAAATGCTACTACAGCTATAATGATGCCGGATATTATACGTTCCAGGATCACACCTTCTGATTTTTATATCGGTTTTATTCCAGGAGTGCTCTCCACCTTAGCCGGAACTATGCTGTCAGGTGTGGGAATATATAAAAGACAAACTGCTCAATTGTTCAAAGAGCTGGAAGCTTAATCTTAAAAACCTAATAATGAAACACTTAATAATTATACCAGGAATACTTTTAACTATTACTGTTTCAGCACAAACGGCTGATGAGATCCTGGACAGGGTGGACAGAAATATGTCATCGGAAAACAGGATATTTGAGTCAACCATGACCATACATGGTAAAAGGAGCAGCCGGACAATCACTTCAAGATCTTATTCGGTAGGGGATACCAAATCGTTTACCGAATACCTCTCCCCTGCCCGAGAACAGGGAACAAAAATGCTGAAGCTCGAAGACCAGCTCTGGATATATTCACCATCCACAGACCGTACTATACAGATCTCCGGACATATGCTCCGTCAGTCAGTAATGGGTTCCGATCTGTCCTACGAGGATATGATGGAAGACAGAAAGCTTACTGATGTTTACAATGCTGCGGTAACTGGTACCGAAGAAATCGACGGAAGACCTAACTGGGTGCTTGAACTGAAAGCAAAGGTAGACGATGTTGCTTATGCTACCCGTAAAGTCTGGATCGATAAAGAGCGTTTTATCCCCCTGAAGGAAGAACTCTTTGCAAAAAGCGGGCAGTTGCTCAAACGATCAACTTTAAGTGATGTTAAAAAGGTTGACGGAAGATGGTTCCCGACAACTATTGTTTATAAGGATATTCTTAAGCAGGGTGACGGAACAGAATTTAAAATAACAAGTATAAAATTTGACCAGAAAATTCCGGATTATATTTTCACCAAAGCCGCTCTGAAACAATAGAGTGTTTAGAAATTGTTTTGAAAGCGTAATTCATCTTTCTATTATAAATAACTTGGTGGAAGAAAAGAGTAATCACTCTGCTATTCTGAATTTTTCCTGTAGTAAACAGTCTTGTAGTCCCAGTCTTTGGCTATCAAAACGCCGTTATGATCAATAAAAAGATCATTGAGGTCGCTGTTCAGCCAGTAATTTTCATAATGAATGAGGTCAGAAGATTTAAGGATGCCGAATCCCGGTACAATAATATAATAGAAGCCGTTCCATTTTGTGAAGATGTTATTTTCCATTGTGGTTCCCCATTGCGGAAATACAGAGTGAACTTTTTTAAAAGTTGCCCCCATATCTATGGTCTGGTAAATTGTAAAGCCATTTTCCTGGGTACCGATGAAGATTTCATCATTTTCGTTGACATACATTACTGTCGAATATCCAGGTGTTTCACGCGATATCCATGTAAGCCCGTCATCATACGATATATTGAGTCTTTCCCTGCTTGTTCCTTTGGCTCCATGATTGACCAGTGCTCCGCTTTTAAGTCTGAAAGTATTGCCGTTTAAAAAAGGTGAAATAATGTCGCCTGCATTTTGCCAGGTATTCCCCCCGTCTTTTGAGAATTTTGTAGGAAAGTCATATTTGCCTGCCCATAAATAATTATCATTGGCAACACTCATAAAGATATAATATGGATCTTCGGGATAAGGTTTTGTACACTTCTTCCATGATTCCCCGTGGTCCGTGCTTTTAACTACCTCGCCATTCCATGTACTTACATAGATAACGCCATTCCTGTCAATTTCAATGGTACGAGGTAGCACCAGATTGTCATCAACCACCTCTTCCCATAAGAAATACCTGCTTCCCTGCCTGTAAATATGGCCGGATGCGACCATAAAAGTGACCCTGTTGACAGTATCAGCAATCATTTCTGTAATATACCCGTCGGGGTTACAGGAGATACCATTCCATTCATTTTCCATGAAACCATAAGCAACAAGATCTGCCGATGTAAGGTACTGGCCTGAAAGTTTATAAACAGAGGCTCTGAGCAGCTGGTCTAATGAATCGCCCCCGAACTGCCAGCTTACAGTAGTATAACCGGAGCTATCAGTCAATACTGATTGCTCCGAAACTGAACCACCTCCCCTGATAATATCAAATATGACTTTTACGCGGTTATCGGTTCTGTTCAGATAATTTTTTGCTTTTATTGTTACGATAGAAGTTTCACCAGCAAGCATCTTATTACCGGATTCACTTACAAATTCGAAATTATAGTTTTCGAGCATTTCTATTGATGGATCAGGCGTGCACGAAGGAATCACCCCTGATAAACACAACAAGATAAAATATCTGTATTTGAACAACCCGTCCATTGAAATGATAATCAGCAGTTTATTACATGATCATTAATGTTTATCTTAATAACAGGCTGCTCCGGTTATCTGAATACAGGGGTCCTCACTCCGAAATGGAATGAAAGCATCCGATTACGAATAATCGTTTCCCCTCTTTTATATGGAGTCATGCCTGAATAAAATGATTCGTTAAAAATATCCCTGAACCCGGTACGATACTGTAAACCGAGGTCAAGAGAATATTTTTCAAAAACAGGTATTGTTATTCCACCTCCAAATATCCATCCAATATCGTTGTTTCTGATTAAACCATTAAGGTCATCATACACAACAATCTTTCTCAGGGAATAAGACCCCTGATCCTTTGATTCCATGATAGCCTCCCCCGTGCACCGGGCATTGAGCTTTATTGCCAGATAAGGTCCGGTACTGATATACATATTCCCGGGCTTCCCCACCAGGATACATAATTGTGCAGGGATGTTAATATAATCTGTTCCGATCTTTGTATTTACATAATAAACCGGTTCCAGTCCTGAATGATACCTGTGAAATGAATCGCTGGAGTCTTTCAGTGAATAACCTGTATTTTCAAATGATAATCCCGTCTGGAAGAAAGTTCTTTCTGCAAGCTTTATATTAACAGAAAATCCGGCTGAGAGACCGGTATAAAATGAATATGAACCTGAATTATCTCCGAAATAATTCCTGGAGATATTAATCCCTCCTTTGTAAGTTAAAGAAATCCTGCTGCTTACAGTATCGTTTTTCCCTGTCTGATCAGAATCAGAATTCTTTGAAAGAAATCCTTTAAAGGCAACGCCAAACCTGAGATCCACAGAACCATGCTTGTAACCTGCCTGCTCTATGAATCTCCTGCGCCCGGTCATGTACCTGATATCAAATAAGGCATCCATATTATCATTCAATGGATACGAGAGCCCTGTTGAAAAGAGCCAGCCAAAATCCCTTTTTGAAGGTTCATCACTATAAACATAATTCAGGCTGTAATCCGTAATGAATGAATAAAATATTCCTGCAGTCAGGTTAACTGATGGCCTTGAAGGAATTGATAATTTTACCTGAGCCGGTATAGTCAGAACCGTAAAGTCCATTTTTTCGCTGGTCCTGAAATAAATTAAATCAGGAATATAATAGGAACTCGATGAAGGGCTCAAATAATACATCCTGGGCAATTCATTATATTGTACATGCTCATAATATAATGTTGCTATATTGACACCTGTCTGAAATCCGATCACTTTATTGATGGAATAATCAATAAAAATACTCTCTGACGCTCCTGATTTATATTTCCATTTTCCTGAACAGTAGTTCCCGTGTATATCGGAGAAATTAATACCGCTCAAAAATCCGGCGGATAATCCCTGGGAGTAGCTTACTGAATTACAGCTTATTACAATGAAAAAGCAAATCAATGCATAAAGTTGCTTCATTGTGCCGGTAATTAATAAAATACTTGAAAATCTACAAAAACCGTGTCCCTAATAACAGATCTGTTCCAGAATATTTTTCATGTATTCATTATATTTTGAAGTTTTTCAGCATCATCTGGATATGTTCGAGAGATGCTGAAATTACCGGGAAATATCTCTGAAAGTGGCATTTAAAGGTTCGGAATAAACTGTTTTTAAAAGTTTTCTCGGATTTAAATCGATAGCTGTGGTGACAAGTTCCGGAACATTATATGACTTGAGGAAGGTCGAGTAAAATCCGGGATCCTTTTGTGGTAACAGGAATGGTTTGTGGGCGTTGCCGTTTACATCGAAATAGCTGAAATACAACCGTGTAAAAAGTCCATCAGTTTTACGGCTGCTGAATACTATCCATCGGCCACCAGATGACCATGTATGGTAACTTTCTGATTGCGGACTGTTAATTTCAGGACTTACTATTTTACCTGATTCAAGATCTTTCAGGAACAAATCACTTTCAGAATGCCAGATTGAGAAATTCCCGAAATCTGACATACAAAACATCAGGTATTTGCCGTCTGGTGATATCCTTGGAAATGAAACGCTATGCCCTTCGGCTGATGCTGAGACAACTGTATCGACAGTACCAAACCGGCAGGTTGTTGCATCAAATGAAATACGAAGCAGATCATAGCGGATATTCTTATACTGAGATAAAGGTAGTGCCCTCGCACTGCAAAAGTAAAGATACTTACCATCGGGTGACCATGTTGGAAATGTTTCGAATCGATCCTTGGATGAAATTGCAGGGCTGTTAAAAACTATATTATTTTCTGTATCTAAAACAATTAAATCCGAAAGTGTGTCTGTTACCTCAACTTTGATCTGCTTTACAGAATGAAAAGTCTGTACAATGTTGTTGACTGAAAAAGCAATATATTGTCCTCCGGGATGCCATGCCGGATAAACACCCGCAGAAATGGTCTGATCGGTTTTTGTATTCACCTTGCTCAGTTTCCCTTCACGGTAAATAATAGTACCATTGTTTTTCGCCCTCATGTGAAACATCATTGTACGACTGTCGTTGCGGCAGAATGAATGACAATTCATACAATTGTCATCACTCACATTGTTAATCATAACCGGACGTTCGTCAAAATTTTCGAGACATCGCTGATATATTCCCATCTTATTCCATAATTCAAATCCCGGATCGATTAACCGGTACGCAACATAACTGTCGATGGCATCTTCTGCAACATAGTTGATTATTGACGGGAACTTCACCCAATTACCACCTTTTTTAATAAATATGTCAAAGAAAATATCTTTCCCCTTGCATCGCTGTAAAAGTTTCTTCCATTTGCTGAGGGGAATATTTATTTTCCCTGTTGATGATTTTACTGAAATTGCCTCCCTCCCTTCTTCAGATATTATTACTAGGTATTTTTTCGCATTTTCGTTGATAATGAAATTTACAGGGGCAATGTTTGGAGGAAGCGTGACTCCTGAGTAGTCGGGGAAAATCTTTACATTATTATCTGTCACAGTATACTTCTGAATATTCCCGGAACAGGCATTCAGAATTAAGATGGCTATTAAAGCCAGAAATAATATTGTTCTGTTTAATTCTATATTACAAGCGGCTCTATTTAATTTTTCCCACATACTCATTTTTGAGGTTGACTATTAATGAATTTCAGATAATACCAGTAGGTTTTTCCGAATTTACTGTACATTTCCCTGGCTGCAAAATCAATATTATTACCATAATTATAGATCGTGGCAGCATAGTCTGACAACCGATTCCGGGTTGTCTGGCTGATAGTATATCCTTCAGGGATGATATTTTTGTTCGTGTAACTCATATACGCAATAAGTGCTTCTTCATAATGTACGGGCAGGATTTTATATCCCAGTTCTTTTACCCTGTAAATATTTGCTGCAAAACCTTCGAGGTTTTTATCGAGCAGTAGTGAAGCCATAAAGTATTCAAAGACCATTCGGTTATCGGGGTGATCTGCAAGCAATTGAGGCAACCTGACACCGAAATTATCTGAATTAATGAAATCCGTGTGAATCCTGAAATGCCGTTTTTCAGAAAGCTCCTTATTCTTATTCATAAGCTCAGGATGATTTACATATGACAGGTAAGATTGTGCCCAATTCCGGTAAAAGAGAGTCCTTTCCAGTACCTTAAGATATTTCCCGGCAAGTGCAGTGTTATCATCAACCAGGCTTGTTAAAACCAGACGTTTGAGTGACCGTGGATTCGGACCTTTCGCTTCCATAGCTTCAAAAGCCCAGCGGTAAGCTTCGCTGTTATAGGCAAGTTGATAGTATATTTCACCCCCGAAAAATGCTATTATCCAGTCTTGCTCCCAGTCAAGCCATAATCCAGCGGAACCTGACTGAGGGAAGTGGAATAAATAGTCACCCATCCGACCTGTTTTGTACAGTGCAAGGTTAGTGAAATGCATAATCATGCGATTTTTTACAGGACTCGATGCCGAGAGTTTTAGTGCCTGTTCCCAGTCGGAATGCTGGACATAATGATCAATCCCAAGCAAAACTTCTGTTTTCCTGTCATAGAAGTATTTATATATCAATCCTGATAAACTTACTATTACTAATGTGCCGGTTAAGATAGTTTTCCAGTTCCATCCTGAAACCAGTCCTTTTCCTTTTGAAAAAGCTAGCCAGCCTCTGGCGAGAATTATGATCAAAGGATAATAAATCAGTGACAAGATCAGCATGTGTTTATATGGAGCTCCGATGAACAATGGCAGAAAATATGTCCATTCCATTTCGTTCCTAATATAAAAAACGAATTGCGAAGCAAGGTAAGGAATTGTAAATGCAAGCGCCGGGAATACCAAAGCGATAATTAAACGGAAACGATTCCTGGAGAAAAACAATTCATGAATAAAACAGAGCAATGCAGATAAAATTGCATAACCACCAGCAATACAGTATAACAGAGGCCAGCCAATTAACACAATAATATAACGCAACTTCCCATCCTCAATGGAAAGATAGACTAAAAAATATATAAGAGAAATAATCAGTCCGACCGTATATGCCATCGTATATAAATGATAGCTGTGGAGGGCCGCAAGGATCAAGACCGGGATGAATGCCCAGAGCATACCATTAAACTGATGCTTGCGGAAAATGTGGCCACTGATCCAATATAAAAAGCATCCAGAAAGCGTTATGATTAAAGCTCCGGCGAACGGAAAAAGAAAAAACTGCGTGAGAAATGCACCGATATATTCCGATAAACCGCCAGGCCTTGAAAGAAAATCCGTGAAATAATCTTTGTTGAAACGGAACAACTGTATTTGTTCCTGGTAAATAAGGTGGTAACGATTGAAAATAATAAAATAGAGAAAAAAAACAACAAAAAATGCACTACCAGCTGCTAGCTGGTACCTGGTTTTTATTCGTAGCATTTGCATTCGATTAGTATCATGTATCCGGATCATTCAAAAAAAATCCTGAGTCTGAGCGTTTACTGACAAATATCTGTAATTTACTTTTACATGATGATAAAACTATCAAATTGAGTTGCCGGTATTCTTTTAGGAGTTACTTAATTATGTCTTTTCCTGTTAGACGGTTTATTACAATTACGCCATTAGATCCTCTTGTACCATAAACCGTTGCTTCAGGTCCTTTAAGAACTTCAATTGATTTTACGGTTTGCGGAGAGATATCCTCAATGTTGTTTACAATTACACCATCAACAACAAAAATAGGTTCTGTACTCACATTCAGAGATGATGATCCCATAACCTTGATGCTTTTACCGCTAACTTCCACACCGGGAAATCTTCCACGAATCATATCATATATTGTCTGGTATGTTGAGTAAGTGGCATCCTGTATGTCAAATACTTTCATATCTCCCTTTTGTGATGTCTCTTTTTCGCTGTTAACAGGTTCTTTATCAGGCACCTTAGTCTTTTTACCGGCATCCTGAGATTTGCCTGTCAGAATGAAATTAATAGTTGTCCTGCCGTTAATTATCTCTTCAGATGCACCGTTAAAAAGGGTGAAAACCAGAATCTCTTTTGCATCAGGACGCACCTTAATTTTGTAATAACCCTGTTCGTCCGTCGAAATATCTGTTTTGATTTTATCAATAAAAATAACAGCACCGGCAATAGGCCTCTGGTTTGCATCTACAACTTTTCCGTCAACAGTAATTTTCTTATTTTCCTTTTGTCCTTCTAAAAAGACCGGGTAAAAAAGAATGACAAATGATAATAAAAGTGCTTTTGCTTTCATTTTTATTAGCAAATATTTATAAAGGTATGGATATCTATCCAAAACAATAACTCTAGACCTGATTTGGTATATTATAGGGTTTTCTCCCTCCTCCCGGACGCGACAGATAAGTATTTGCTTCTTTGTCATTGACATATTTTTCGGTTTTCCCGTCAAATATCAGTTTCCGGCCTGTCCGGTATGCTGTGTTACCCATATGCATCATTGCAGTTGATATATGTCCTTCAAGTATATCCGCTATAAGATCTTTGTAATTACGGCTTTTCACACAATCTACAAAATTCTGAAAATGGTAATCAATCCTGGCTTTCCTGATTTCATCCCATCTTTGATCCGGTTCCAGATCTTTATCAGTCACTGTTATTGATGGCTTAGTTGACCTGTCCTGTTGTGCTCCGGTGCTAAAAGCTGCCGTCCCTGTTTGTCCGCCAACTGATGCAGGCTCATTACCACGGCTCAAAAATACCTGGAATCCATTTTGCATGGTTGCATACCCTTTTGTGCCAAGCCAGAGATTTCCCCATGGTTCATTAGGTGTAAGTAAACTCCTTACTTCCAGTTCCATAATTGCACCATTAGCATACTCAAATGTTGCGACCTCAAGGTTAGGTACATCCTGGTCTGATTCTTTTGCATAAGCATAAAAACCGCCACAGCAGGCAATTTTTACGGGATGTTCATTTATGTTCATCCCCATTCGAACAATGTCCATCGAATGAATGCCATTATTTCCAAACTCACTGGTGCTTGTATCCCAGTACCAGTGCCAGTTATAAAGGAAATGGTTCTCATTGAACAGGATCATTGGAGCCGGTCCACGGAAGAGATCCCAATTAACACCATTAGGAACTGCTATGTCAGGTTTTTTTCCTATACTTTGACGAGAACGATATACTGTCCCGCGTCCCAGATAAATGTCCCCGATCACTCCCTCCCGAAGCATTTGTACCGCTTTCAGGGTAAGTCTGTTGCTTCTTCGCTGGGTTCCTGCCTGAACTATTCTGTTATATTTTCTCGCAGCCTGTACCATTTTTCTTCCTTCATCAATGTTATAAGATATCGGCTTTTCAACATAGACATCCTTTCCGGCCTGACATGCATTGATAGTCATGAGCGCGTGCCAGTAGCCAGGTGTAGCAATTGAAACAACGTCTATATCCTTATCGTTAAGCATTTCACGATAATCACTATATGTCTTTGGTTTTGTCCCGCCTAGATCCTCTATATCCTTAATTGCCTTAGGTAAAAGATACTCGACGCAGTCGCATATGGCTGCCACTCTTGTATCCTTTATCTTTGTAAAACTCGCTGTATGCCCTGAACCTCCGTATAGTCCTCCACGGTCATTTATTCCAATAACTCCCACATTAATAATGTCACTTGGCTTAGTCTGTGCAAAGCCTTTAATGTAGGCGGGTGCTCCGATTGCTATACCTGCTGAAACCATCATTGATTTTTTAATGAATGTACGTCTTTTTTCAGTTTTCATTTTTATCCTCCTGATTTTAAGTGATTGATCTAATTAATAAAAAGATTGTTTTTGTTCTCATCTTCTTTATCGCCAATATTCTCAAAGGTACAATATCTATTGTAATAGGATAGGATTACTCAGCTTTAAAGTTACCTTACTACTTTAGTATTCCATCACCCCATACATACTCAGGTATTTTGAATTTCGTGAATCTCCATCCGACAAATATCTTCAGTCTGATGTCTGACATTTTTCCAAAAAAAGCAACCGCAAAAGTTGCAGGTTTTGGTGGTTTTTCGGGGGCAGTCGGTGGTGCATTGGTAGCTTTCGGTGTGGGAAAAATACTTCAGAACATCGGAGTTGAAGGTTATAATATCCCTTTTGCGGTGGCCGGATGTGGATATCTTCTGGCTTTGCTTATGATTCATCTTCTTGTTCCAAAGATCAGAATCATAAATATTTAACGACAGATGAACAGCAGGGAAAGAATTATTGCCGCTTTGAACCATCAGGAACCTGACAGGGTGCCTTTTGATCTTGCAGGAACTACCTGGACTGGAATTACCAATGGGGCATATCAGAAGCTACGTGCTTTTTTAGGTAAAGATCCCGATCAGCCGTACTGGTCAGATGTAATTCAGCAAATTGTAATCCCATCAGAAGAAATTCTTGAATTTCTGGAAATTGATACGCGCGGTTTATTTCCTCTGACCAGCCATAACTGGGATGTCTATCAAAAACTTACTGATATAGGTGACAGGTGGGAATACTATGATGAATGGGGCTTCACTCATCATTTCCCAAAGACTGATGGATTCTGGTTTTCAATTGTAAGGCACCCTATGAAGAGTGTTATACCGGAAGTAAATGAAATAATTAAATATAATTGGCCATCTGCTTCTGATAAGGCAAGGATAAAGGGTCTACGGGATCAGGCAATCCGTTATAAGGAAGAAGGCAAGATCGTTATGCTCAAAGGTTTGTGCGCTGGTATCTTTGAAATGCAGCAAAGATTCCGTGGCGCGGATAATGCTTTGGTGGATCCGTTTTTATATCCTGAATTTTCAGATTCACTGATTGGTAAAATAGCGGATCTTAAGATCGAATTCTGGAAAATGGCCCTGATTGAACTTGACGATGTTGTAGATATTATTGCTGAAGCTGATGACTATGGAACACAGGAATCTCAGTTAATTGATCCTGAACATTTCAGAATATTCTATAAGCCTCATATATCAAGGATAATCCGTTCGGTGAAACAAAATGCTTCAAGAGCCAAAATCATGTTTCATTCTTGTGGAAATGTTCGTCCGTTATTACCTGATTTTATTGAAATGGGAATAGATATTATAAATCCTGTCCATATAAATGCTGCCGGAATGGAACCTTATCAGCTTAAAAAAGATTTTGGAAAGGATATCGTATTTTGGGGGGGTGGAGTGGACACTCAGAAAATACTTTCATATGGAACTACTGAAGAAGTCTCCTGTGATGTCAGGAAAAACTTGGATGCCCTTGCCCCCGGAGGTGGATTTGTATTTGCTGCAGTACATAATATTCAGGCAGAGGTTCCTCCGCAAAATATTATTGCAATGTGGGAATCTTTATGGAAATACTAGCCTCTCATAAAAAAATCAGTGGACATATGGAATGTCCACTGATTTCGCAAGTATTTAAATTGATCCTGATGATTGACTTCTGATATCCTGTCATTTAGTCCCGGTCGGATAACCAGTATTCTGCGGGAAATCAGCATCAATATTCAGATCGATCTGTGTTTGCGGAATCGGCCATAGTATATGATATGGCTGAATATTCAATCCCGGATTCTTTGGATTGTTATTAAGGTTCTTCACTCTGTCATAAAGTTTGCCCATTCTGCGCAGAGTGATATGCCTCCATTCCTCACCGTATAGCTCCCTGGCACGTTCATCCAGAATATAATCCAGATCAACATCGGCCGGATCAACTGGGGTTGCATTTGCCCTGTTCCTGATAACGTTGATGTCAGCTGCGGCCAGGTCAGGTTGATTCAGACCGACATAAGCCTCGGCACGAAGGAGGATAGTCTCAGCCAGACGTATCGCATAACGGTCTTTGTGATCGTTCCCTCCGCCAGATCTTGCAGGATCAGTAAAGTAGTGACATGGATCTGCGAACTTCATCCAGTAAGGATAAATATACTGGGTAGAATCTCTCATGGCATCCCTCGTGCCGGCAGCGTATTGCGCAGCATAATCAACTTTTAAGTTAATTTTCTTCTTATCAAAAGTCGAAGCCGGATTGTCATAATAAAAATCCCTCTTGATATTGTACTTTGCATTTCGGATATCATTATTCCAGTCGCTTCTCCAGATATCATAGGCAGCATAATTGGTAGGATGCACCCATGACACAGGACGGCCCAATGTATCAGAGTACCCCGTATACTTTCCGGCTACAAGTACACCTCTGAATGCAGGTTTTCCATCGGGAGTATTTCCGAGTCTGAAATAAGCAGGTCCGAATGTTCTGTTACCTTCAACTGATCCTCCTCCGATAGTTGGAGGCGGTTCCACCTGGATTACCCAGATTGCTTCTGTGTTTATACCAAGGATCTGATTTCCGAAAGCAAAAAGATCATAATATGGATCTCCGGCTCCGAAAACAACATTCTGTCTGTCTCCAAACCGGCTGGTCATAAGGGCATAGTTGTAACCTTCAATAACTTCTGAAGCTGCATCAACAGCGTCCTGATATTTGCCCTGGGTAAGATAACACTCACTCAGCATATGCCAGGCAGCTCCCTGGGTTATCCTGCCCGGAGCTTCTTCCGATCCCGGAGCCGGAAGGTTGGTTGTGCCAAACAACAGGTCCTGTTCCATCTGTGCACAGACCTGAGCTTTTGGTGTTCTTACAAAATCTGTTTTTGCACCCTTGATCACCTCAGTTACAAGGGGCACATCGCCGTAGGATGAAACAAGGATGCGGTATGCAAATGCCCTGAAAAACATCGCTTCAGCAAGATACGCATTCTTTTGGGCCTCACTTGTCCATATGGCAGGATCGGCTGCGTTGATACCCTCGATCAGAACATTGGCTCTCTGAATCAGCTCATAATTCCATGTCCAGAAATATCTGAGATAAGTACTGGAAGAGGTGACATAATTCACATAATTGCACATGAACCTGGTGCTGTTCGGGTCCTCACCATGGTAGGCAATATCTGTGCCCAAACCTTTCATTATGGCTCCGGCATCCTGATCGGTTCCGTAAAACCACCTTTGGCGCACTGAAAAATGCAACCCCGTTATTCCCTGCTTAATACCCGGGAGAGTTTGATAAGCATTCTCAGGAGCAAGGAAATCAAGAGGGGTCTCATCGAGTATATCTTCACTACAAGCAGGGAGGATCATAAGCAGAATCCCTGCATATAATAAAAACTTTTTGCTAAATAGGTTTAAGTATCTTTTCATTGTCTTATAAATTTTAGGTTTCATAATTATCATCATTAAATTTTGATAAATCAAATTAGAATGTAACCCTGAAACCAGCAGTTATATTTCTCATTAGCGGAGTATTAGTATTGGTATTTCCGTCAGTAGCATTCCAACCCACAACTTCCGGATCCCAACCAGACCATTTAGTCCATATATATGGATTTTTGCTGGAAAGATAGACCTGAAGCGCTTGAAGGTTAAATCTATTCAGTAATCCGGAATTAAAGGTGTATGAAAGAGATACATCCTGTAACCTTACAAAGCTTCGGCTTTCATAGACACCACTTGTAACGGCAGGAGAGTTATACACCCCGGTAGCATTATCAGCACCATTATCCGGTGTCCAGTAAGGACGGACGGCTGAGGCGTTTATCCTTAAAACATCATCTGAACGCCATGCAACATTTGTAACTCCTGCATTGTCAAGCATGAAATACTTTTTGCCACCCTGAACTGAGTTCACAAAAACTGTCAGAGAAAAATTCTTATATGTCAGAGTGTTATTTATACTAAACCTGTAACTGGGAGTTCTGTAACCGATAATTTTTCTGTCATTGTTGGGTTCAATAACACCATCTCCGTTCTGATCAACATATTTGAACTGACCAGGATACCAGTTATCATAAGTCTGGCCGGCGTATAGTTCAGCTTCGGTCCACAACCCGCCTGCCATTTCATAGTCATAAATGGAATATATAGACTCACCAACAAACCATGAGTTACCTATATCCTTATCGTTTTCATCGCCATAGAGTTTCGATATCTTATCCCTGTTAAGTGAAAATACAAAATTGGTCTCCCAGCCAAGCTTACCTGTAAGGTTTACTGAGGTCAATTCAAGCTCAATACCTTTGTTGTCGATTGCCCCGATATTGGTCCAGACATTCGCGTATCCGGTTGTGGGTGGAAGTGCTCTCCTAACCAGTACATCTGTAGTTTTCGCTTTATAAAGATCCAATGATCCTGAAATTCTCCTGTTGAAGAAACCAAAGTCAATTCCAACGTTAAATGAAGCAGTTTTTTCCCAGGCAAGACTGGCATTTCCCAGACTACTTGGGTAAACGGCAATTGCTGTTGCAGGGCCGAAAACATAAGAATCCGCCGTCATTCTTGAAAAGCTTGAATAACGTCCGATCCCCTGGTTCCCATTTTCCCCGTAAGATGTTCTCAGCTTCAGATAGAGCCATGGGAGACTCTCCATGAATGATTCATCAGAGACTACCCATCCAAGTGACACAGACGGGAAGTTGGCAAATTTCTTCTCAGGTCCAAACCCTGAGAAACCGTCTCTTCGAATTGTTGCAGTTAACAAATAGCGGTTCATAAATGAATAGTTTAAACGCGCCATGTAAGAAATACTGTTTTCTTTCCATGCTGATGAACCTACAGTCACAGTAGTACCAAGACCTACATTATTATATCCCAGAACAGGATTGTCAAATCCCTCCGCAGTGATAGTTGAACTTTCTGCATTACGGCCCTCCTGGCTATAAAGTAATGTTGCATTTACCTGATGGTCGCCGAAAGTCCTTAGATAGGTGATAATGTTGTTATAAATCCAGTTCCTTTCTTCTGACGGATTCTTAATAGCCCGACCTTTGTTCCCTGAGCCTTCCGGGACAGTAGAAGGATAAAACCTGTTATATTTCCTGGTGTAAAAATTGTTGGAATAATTAAATTCGTAAGTCAATCCTTTTACCCATGGTACTGTTATCTTAGCATTTCCCATAAGCAAAAGGTCATTCCTGTTATCTTTATGATCAACATGCAGATTATTGAGAGGATAAGGCATATACTGTTCACCGGTAAGATACATGTCATAATTCGGTAATCCAATCTTATTGTTTGCCAGAGGACTGCAGGCTCTCGCATTTCCAAGATTTGCTTCCAAACCCGAATAATCACGGAACGAATATGAGGAATTTAATCCCACTGTAAGCCAATCTGCGATTTTGCTCTCAACATTAGAGTGAAGAGTAAGCCTGCTGAAATTGTCATTTAACAGAATACCGTCCTCATTGGTATATGAGGCAGATACATAGTAATTTGAACTCTTGCTTTTCCCTGACATACTGAGGTTGTAATTCTGTATTGGTGCGGTTCGCATTACTTCATCCACCCAGTTAATTTCATTCCCCGCAATATAATTATCCCTCTCTTCCTGCGACCTGAGTCGCGCAGCTACAATATTCCTGTCAGTGATATCAGGCCTGACAGGTTTCCCGGTGGCACTTGTCGGTTTGGTTTTATACCAGGTATACAGATCCTGCTGATAGTAATAATCAACCAGTCTGATAGCATATTCTTCCACATTCATAACCCTCATAGGGTTATTTGTCATATCCTGATAACCGTAATACATGTTAAATGATATAAGTGGTTTCTCAGTTTTCCCCTTTTTTGTGGTGATGAGCATTACTCCGTTTGCCGATCTGTTTCCATAAACTGCAGCAGCACTGGCATCTTTAAGAATATCAATTGACTCAACATCGCTGACATTTATATTACTTATAGAGCCATTATAGATAATGCCATCGAGAACTATCAGGGGTTCATCACTTGCTGACAAAGAAGTTTGGCCTCTTATAGAAAGATGTGGATCACTACCAGCCAGGCCTGTTCCCTGAACATTCACCCCGGCAGTTGCACCCGACAGAGCCTGCGAAATGTTCATATTTGCCAGAGATGCTTTTTCATCCATCGATACTCTTACCACAGAGCCGGTCAGGTCACTTTTCTTCTGGGTACCATAACCTGTTACAATGACCTCGTCAAGAGCCATCGTTGCAGGTTCAAGAGCAACATTAATCAGGGTTTTCCCCGAAACAGGTTGTTCCTGGGTAACATACCCAATAAAAGAGAAAACAAGAACAGCATTCTGGTCAGGAACCTGAAGAGAATAACTTCCGCCTAAGTCGGTAAGCGCTCCGGTAGTAGTACCTCTGATTGTCACGTTTACCCCCGGTAATGGATCTCCCGTTGGTGCATCAGTAACTGTTCCGGAAACAACCAGCTGTTGCATATCATCAGCCTGGAATTTGTTATTTTCCGGATCAGCAGCTAGGCTCGTGATTACATTAAAGGCACAAATCACAAGCATCAGGAATATGATTTGAATTCCTCTAATGTACCTTCTCATGAACGAATCCGATCGTACCCTGAGATCTTGTTTTTTTTTCATAAGTCACTTGGATTTAGTTAGTTTAGTTTATTTTAGTCCAGTATATAGAAAAACCGAATAGAAATTCGAACTATCAGTATTACAGTTCTATAACCTAGTATCTTCATGATACCAGGCATATTAAAGATTGTAAAACCAGATCAATTATATATCGTGCAACTATAAACTTACTAATTTAATACTTTTTAACATACAAAACTAATTATGAATAAGGAATTTATATAAAGATCAGGCAGATTCGACAATTAATTCAAACATCATCGAAACTGTTCCCTGCAGCTTCAATATCTAAAATTAATGTCGGATTCAATAATAATTGAGATAGTTAGTTGATTGTCACTCCAGAATATTTCTCATATATTCAATACATTTTGCAACTTCCTTAGCAGCATCTGAACCCTCGGGAATCGGGTATTCGAGCTCAATATCAACATTAATTGGCCATTTCTCTTTTTTAAGGAGAAGCAGGATATCAGCTATCGGGGTTTCTCCCTTTCCAAACGGCATATTCGTGCCTGCAGGTGTGCTCTTTGGACCTGTTTTATCCTTTATATGAATACTGCGCATCTTGTCATGATATTTAATTATCACATCATTCGGATGCAATCCCGTTGCTCCGTAATAGTGCCCCGCATCCAGGTTGAGATAGTTTGCAGGTGAATATTTAAAAATGGAGTCAAAGGAAAAACCTGGTTCAGCCGGTTGTTGATGAGTATGATACATTGCCAGGCTCTTATGCTTTTCAGCGAACTTGCCAAGTCGCTGAATTGCACTTTCGCTGTATTCATCAGTAATTCCGATCGACCCCAGGACTTTGGCAGCAGTGTATGCGTAGTCAATTTCTTCATCTGTCCATGAGGAGGGAGCGAACTTCGCAATATTGACTTTTATTCCTGCATTGTTGAATTTTTTGCGCATATCTTCGTACCTCGACATTGGCAGTGTGAGTCTCCACTGGCGCTGTTTTTCCTTTGCCTCATCTGCAGCTTTTGCAAAATCCGCCTTTTCCTTGTCTGACAGGCTGCCACGCGGACGCTGTGGAACCTGGGGAAGTCCAAGGTCCTCTTCAGCCACGCTTCTCAGTTCAATCTGGTTTATTCCCGCAAGCAGAAGATATTCGATCACCTCATCAACCTTATGAGGCATATTACGGTAGCTGTATGTTGTACAACCAAGCTGAACACCCTTTACTTTGGAGTTGGGCTTTTTCTTCTTTGGTCCTGCTGCCTCGGAAAAATTGAATGGAACGACTGCCAGAGCAGCAGCTGCAGCAGTTGTACCAATAAATTTGCGTCTTGAAATAGTCGTGTTTTTCATAGTTTTCTGAATAAATTGTTTCAGGAAGTTATTCTAATATTATTTATTATCCGAAAATTTATAATATACAAGTTTGCCATTGACAAAGGTCCTAAATATATCCATTCCGTTATCTGTTATCCGGAATAATATCAGGTCGGCCCTTTTACCAGTCTCGATGCTGCCCCTGTCATTCAGATTGTAAAGTTCTGCCGGATTTGTACTAGCCATCTCAATTGCATCCTTAAGGGAGCAGCCGGTTACTTTCATCACATTCGCTACTCCCTTCCTGAGCGGCGATGCTGATCCGTATAACACGTCCTGTGCCGGATACCTTAGCATACCTGCGCTGGTAAGCTCTATAGAGTCACCTTCTTCGGTTACATACTTTCCGGGAGGCAGTGAACCAAAACCGGTTACATCGGAGGTGATGATAGTTTTTTCAGGACCCTTGATTTTATAAAAAACCCGGATCTCTTCCGGCAGGAGGTGAAATCCGTCGCCGATTATACTTATCATCAGGCGGTCATCGGCCAGCTGCGGCCACAGTGGATTCACATGACGGTTTATCATGTTGGCGCAACCGTTACCGATATGGGTTGCTACCCTGGCGCCTCGATCGATCGCTTCTGTAATCAGTTCTGCAGAAGCATTATGATGGCCGAGGGCAACAACAATTCCCTTTTCTGTACATTGTGAAATAAACTCCAAAGCTCCTTCTGATTCAGGGGCAACAGTGACCTGCAGAATATTGTTTCCCGAAGCTTCATTAAGCGAAGTGAATTCATCCCGGTCCGGTTTCCTTACATACTTGAGGGGATGTGCCCCCCTGTAACCATCCAAGGGCGAGATGTAAGGACCTTCGAGATGAAATCCTGCTATTGAACCAAGCAGTGCCGGATCATCTTTTATCTTCCCGAGAATTGTGAAATTCTTTTTAAGGACCTCATAGCTGTTGGTGGTAAGCGTTGGGAGATATGTGGTAACTCCCTCTTTCCATAATTCAATGGTTGCCTTCTTAATGCCTTTAGCAGTAAGCTCACCGCCTCCGAATGTGAATGAGACACCTGCGAATCCGTTCACCTGGTTATCGATCAGGCCAGGAGCAATATACAGATCCTGGCTTCCTTCAGGAAGTTTTTTTATTCTTTTAATGCCGGTTATCCGGCCTTCGCTGATTGTAATTGAAACAGGTTTATTGTCAGAATATAATATTCCGGTTATTGTTTCCTGGCAAAAAGAGACAGTTGAAAAGAAAAAAAATAAAACCTGGATGCATATAGTAAAATACCGGATTTTATTTTGCTGGTTCAATCTGCAGCAGAATAATCTTTCTCCCTTTTTTATCATATTAATCAGAAAAAGAATCATATTGTTAATAATTGAATTCTTAGACTTCATCAACAAAATAGCTGCTATAAATTTATTTAAAAATTAAACTTAATGCAAAGTGATAATAAATGCTCACATCTGGGTATATTTAACATAGAATAAAAAGATACTATTATGGACCGCAGGAATTTTTCACGAAAAATGATGATGGCAGGACTTGTAATGCCCGCAGCGAATATGAATCCGGTTTTAATCCCGGAAAATGCAGAATACTTCGAAGAAGATGTTAAAAAATTTCCTTCCAGGGAATTTGATGTCGTTGTTGCCGGTGGGGGAACTGCCGGCGTGGTTGCTGCCACAGCAGCAGCGAGGAACGGGGCAAAAACTGCTTTAATTGAAGGAAAGGGATATGTAGGGGGTACCGTGGTTGAGGGTGGTACTGCCCTTCACAGTTACTTCAATCTCTGGACGGCATTCCCGGGTGTTGAAAAACGCCAGGTTGTCAAAGGAATAGCTCAGGAGATAATTGACCGTCTGTTTAAAATTGGAGGAACAACCGGTCATGGAATCGTTACCGGCAAAATAGACTACGACAGCGTCTGTACAGCTATTGATACAGAGCTTTATAAGCTTGCTGCCCTTGAGATGCTTGCCGAGGCTGGTGTTAATGTTTTCACAAATACCCTTGTGGCCGGCACTGAAAAAAAAGGGTCCTCGATAACTGGAGTGATAACACAGAGCCGTATGGGGAGAGAATTATTAAAGGCCAGATGTTTTGTTGACAGTACCGCTTATGGTGATCTCTCCGCGTATGCCGGTGCTGAATTCAAGGAGCTGAATGATCATCCTGTCTGCAACAGCATGGGACTTGGAAATGTAAACATAGAAAAGCTATACACCTACCTTGTTAAAAACAATGCTCTGGGTGATCTGGCATATGGCCTCCGTGACGGCAAAGAGGGGCAGATCATAAGGATGGGCAGCGAAAGCGGTTATACCATCAGGGGCAAGCTTCCCGATGAATTTGTTGATGGTGTTGTAAAGCTTGGATCAGGACTGATAACAACGACTGTGCATGATAATTACCTCATGTTTATTAAAGTGAATTACAAAATGCCTGTAAGCCCGACAAACAGGGATGAGGTTGCAAAAGCTGAATTAATTATCAGGCAGAATCAATATAAAACCCTGGAATTATTCAGAAAATATTTACCTGGTTGTGAAAATGCATTTATTGCCCGCACCAGTCCTTCTTTAAATATCCGCCGCGGAAGGACCATAACATGTGATTACGATATTTCCCTTGCTGATGTTATTGAGGCCAGGCATTTTGATGATGATATAATGGTTTATGGATTCCATGATTCAGCTCCGAGGTACCAGATTAAGAACGGAGGCACCTACGGTTTGCCTTATAAAGCCTTGCGGGTCAAAGGGATTGACAATCTGTTGGCAGCAGGCATGTTGATAACTACTGATTTCCAGGCACATATGTCTACCCGTAATACTGTCTGTTGCATGGGGCAGGGACAGGCTGCGGGAACCGCCGCAGCGCTCTGTTCTGCAAAAAGAATTGGCACACGGGATCTTAAATATGCCGATCTGAGGAGTGCCCTGGAAGAGGGAAATGTATACTTTGAGAACTGACCCCCGTCCCGCTGAAGCGGGTCTGCCCCCTAAAGGGGGTGCCGCGAAGCGGCGGGGGTCAATACCTTCAGGGGGGCAGGGAGTCATTTAACGATACTAAGCCACGCTTCTGCCATTAGCTGGGCTCCGGCGAGTGTCGGATGAACCCCGTCAAATGTCCAGTAGGCACCGGGTGCCTGCCTTTGGGCCTCATCATAAATACTCTGATAAGGGATAAATGTTGCGTCGAACTGAGCTGCAATATCAAAGGCTGCCTTCTGGTAATCAAAGAATTCCGGGTACCATTTTTCATCCACAGCTTTTACCCCCTTAACAGCAAATGGTTCACAGATGATCAGTTTCACATCCGGCAAAGCAATTATTGTCCGTTCAAGAAGTGCGACATAATCTCTTTTGTAAATCTCCACTGTTCCGTCATAACGCCCATTCAGCTTATGCCAGATATCATTAACACCGATAAGGATGCTTAAAACATCGGGTTTGATATCAAGACAATCTGAATCCCATCGCTCGGCAAGCTGGAATACTTTATTTCCTGATATACCTTTATTATATATCTTCAGGTTCTGTGATGCATATTTCCTGAGGAGTGAAGCTGCCGCAAGCACCGGATAACCTGATCCGAGGTTTCTGCCGGTGTTGAAGCCCGTATCTTCCTTGTTCCTGCCTGAGTCAGTAATTGAGTCACCCTGGAAAAGTATGGTTTGATCCTTCAGCAGTGTTATTTTTTTCACACTGCTTTTTGTCATAGCTGCCGAGATAATTTCAGGAATGCTCACAGCTGCTAATGTCCCGAGAGCAGCTTTCTTAAGAAAACTGCGGCGTGTGTTGTTCTGGTTTTCCATATCGAAAAATATTAATTTCTATTTCTTAAATTCAATTTTAAATCCCGGCACCTGCCAGTCCGGAAGTTTTACAGGCTTACTTATGACCAGGGCATCTTCTTCCTGTTTCCACACAAGTTTCTCATCGCTTCCCAGCATGGAAACAGATTTCACTTTTTTGCTGACCAGTGCCGAGTTTTTGCCAAGCGAAGATATTTTAATATCTTCAGCCGGAGAGATCATGCAAAAGGCATAGAGTATTTTTCCTTTTGAGGTGAAACGAATGTCTGCAGGCTCATATGGCCTGACATCTCTGACACCCCCGAATGTTCCTTTTTCCTGTTTCTTCATTGAGGGCCCTTCGCCATATACTTTCCAGGGACGGGTACCGTAAATGCCTTCTCCGTTTGACGGAATCCATGCTGCAATCTCATCGAGGATTGCAAGAACATCAGGTTCAAGATCACCTTCAGGTGTTTGCACAACATTCAGTAAAAGGTTGCCATTTTTACTTACTATATCAACAAGCATCCGGATAACTTCAGTTCCGGTCATATACTTCTGTCCGGCACGGTAGTACCAGTCGCCAATCGAGGTATCTGTCTGCCAGGGATCAACGCTGATCGAATCCATAGCGCCCCGTTCAATATCCATGACCCATCTTCCCTCTGAAACAAGGTGCTTGCAGGTGTACACAGCTTCAAGCTTACCCACGTTCTTCAGAATATCCTGGTTATAATAATGAGCAAGCATTGTTCTTCCTGTTTCTCCGAAAGGCAGTTCTCCGTCGGAATAAAGAAGATCGGGTTGATACATATCAATGAGTTCGGTAATGCATGCCAGCCAGTTTTGCTGGTTTGCAGAATCTTTTGTCAGCCACTGATAATCGTCAGGAGCCGTTTTCGGGTGGTAAAGGTCCTGATACTCAGGATTGGCTCCGTCATAAGGTACTCCCTTCATAGGTCCGCTCTTATCAGCGCCATGGCTTGGCTGAAACCAGGTGTAACTCGCACCAAGGTGTTCAGATACACCAAAACGGAGACCCTCCTTTTTTGCTGCCTGCTGCCAGAGTCCCACAACATCTTTCATCGGGCCCATTTTTACGGAATTCCACCTGTGTATCTTCGAGTCCCAAAGAAAGAAATTGTCATGATGTGTTGCCATGCTGACAAAGTACTTTGCTCCCACTCTTTTGTAAAGGGCCATCAGCTGTTCAGGATCCCATTTTTCAGCTTTCCAGAGAGGAATTATATCCTTATATCCGAATTTTGAAGGATGGCCATAGTGCTCCAGGTGGTAGAGGTATTCCCTGCCTGGCTTTCCCGTTGGTTCATTGGTTCGCCTGTCAACAATATCAGATTCGTACATCTTCCTGGCGTACCAGTCGCCCTGGCGTGGTACTGCCTGCGGTCCCCAGTGTGCCCAGATGCCGAATTTGGCATCGCGGAACCAATCCGGATAACTGTATTGTTCAAAGGATTCAAGCTCTGGTTTAAATGAAGGAGTAAACAGGGTTTGTTCCTGTTTTGCCGGTTTGCTTTTACAGGACACGACAAATGCTGTAATTACAAAAAATGCCAGTACTGAAATGAATAATCGATTGGTTTTCATTGTCATTTTACTTTTATCTTTTTACTTTCGTTGTCCACCGAAGCTTTAGCGAAGGTGGATTATCTTTTTACTTGTCTGATGCCGGTCGCCGGCTTAATACCTCACCTTTATTTTAACGGCACCTTCAACTGGTTTTTCAGATGCTACCATCACATACCCTCCGCCGCTTCCTGATGTGATCGCGCCGGGGTAATCAGGAAAATATTTTGTTTCAAGCTCATTCATAATCCAATCCGGAACCGTGAGAGGAAGGATCTTTCTCCACGATAATAATGTATCAGTCATCGATCTTCCCAGGCCTTTTAAATCTTTTCTCAGAACAGATTCCCAGCATCTGTCTCCTGCTTCGCCAAGCTCCTTTATAAGGGTCTTTTCGAGGTTCATGATCTTCAGGGGATCATATCCCTGCGGCCTCGGCTCAAGCGGGACTAGATGAATAACATCTGACAGCCATTCACAAGTCTCCCTGTCAGTAGTTGATTCGATCTTTTCCGGCCAGTATCCGCCTCTGTAATACAGCCTGTTAATTCCGGGATATAGTAAACCGATCTGATCCTGAGAACCGGAGATATAGGGTTTCCCGGGTGGATTTTCTGCTCCGAAAAGCAGCCTGGCATTTTCATGATGGTCACCAGCAGGGTAGTTGTCGCCCCAGAGCTTAATTCCTATTTTCCTTGAACTTGTTGCAAGCCCTGACCGGTCGTTGAAATCCATTGTCGGCCATATCTGGGCCACTACGACAGAGCCGGGGTGGATCTCTGACACCCATGGCTGATCGATCCAGCCGCCGGCAAGACACAATCTGTATGGGAATCTCATTTCCCTTTTTGTTTCTGAACTCGACCTGGCCGGTAATCCCGGTTCCGGAATACGTTCAAGAACAAGATATTGTACACCAAATTTTTTACAAAGAATCTCTTTATCCGGAGTATGGCCGTCCTGGTTAACAATAAAAATATCGGGTTTTAACCTTTTAATATCCGGTTCAAAGTCGAGCATCCCCATTCCTGAGGCAAGGAATGCATCATAGACGTATCTTATAGATTTTATTATATACAATCGTTCCTCTTCAGAGAAAACAGGCTTCTTCCCCTTCAGAGACAGAAGATTATCATCCCTTCCTATACTGACATACAAATCACCATAAGCTGAAGCTGTTTTAAAAAAAGCTATATGTCCGCCATGAAGGAGGTCGTAACAGCCGCTGACAAGAACTTTCTTAACCTTCATTTGATGCCAAGGCTACTTATTGAATCTTTCACTCTTTTTATTATCCTGTTCTGAAACAATTTGTTCCCTGATCCAGTCGTATGTCTTCTCCAATCCTTTCCTCAGAGGAATAGAAGGCTCCCATCCAAGATACTGCCTTATAAGAGTATTATCGCTGTTTCGTCCCCTGACTCCTTTAGGAGCTTTAAGATCATATTTTCTTTCAAGCTTATAACCCGCAATATCTTCAACAATATCTACAAGTTCATCTATTGAGACCATTTCGCTGCTTCCCAGGTTAATCGGTTCATCTATTTCGCTATACATGATATCCTGTATTCCTTTTATACAATCATCAATGTACATAAAACTCCTTGTCTGGTGTCCGTCTCCCCATATCACAATCTTCTTTTCACCTGAAATGCCTGCCTGAATTACTTTACGGCAGATCGCTGCCGGAGCTTTTTCCCTTCCGCCATCGTAAGTTCCGAAAGGTCCGTATACATTATGAAATCTTGCCACTCTGGTTATGAGGTTAAAATCCTCACTGAAGTGCCTGCACATTCGTTCACTGAATAGTTTTTCCCAGCCGTAACCATCCTCTGCCAGTGCAGGGTAGGCATCAGATTCCTTCAAACCCGGATTATCAGGATCGGCCTGTTTATCACCATTGTAAACACATGCCGATGACGAATAAAAGAACCTTTCTATTCCGTATTCACGAGAAGCAATAAGAAGATGTGTATTGATAAGGACGCTTATCATACAGGTGGCTTTATTATTCTCAATAAAGCCCATTCCTCCCATATCAGCTGCCAGGTTGAATACTTCATTACAGCCTTTCATTGCTTTATAACAGTTTTCCCTTAGACGCAGGTCAAGAACCAGGTTTTCTGCATCATCTGAAACCTGGTACCATTCCTCCAATTGTTTTATGTCGACTGCTCTTATACGTTGCCCTGTTCTGATAAGCTCTTTAACAAGATGTCCTCCTATGAAACCTCCCGCACCTGTTACAACAATCTTTTTCATATTATGAATTACAAAAGTTTGTTTTAAACAAAGAAAGTCAATGAATTTTATAAAGTCCTGTACCATGACTGTTTACAGACCGGCTGAAAACATCAGTGAATGTACCGACTTCCTTACCCGTCCAAAGATCTGTAACTATATGAGTACCTGTCAATCCAATCTGCTCAAATTTTACTGAAATTTCATCTTCAGGAAGATCAGAAGCATTAAACAGGGCAATGTATTTATCACCTGTTTGAGGATCATCAGCCGTCCAGACAATCAGGTCATCCTCTCTTAAAAGCTGGCTGTTGTTAATACTATACTGGTTTACTTTAATAATATCTTTATTGGTTATCAGGGAGAGTGTGAACTCATCATTGTCGGGAAGATTGCCGCCAAACATCAGTGGCGAGCGGAAAATGGCAAAGAGAGTCATCAGAGTATATTGTTCATCTTTTGTGAATCCGCTCATCCTTGGCTGCCCTCTTTCAGCCCGTATTCCTATTCTTCCGAGAGGCAGCATATCGGCATCAGGATAATAACCGGGACCTCTGAAGGAAGTCCACCTGTCGCATACTTCAAACTGCTTTTTAAGATCCACCCACCTGTCCCAGAAATCATCAGTAGTACGCCACATGTTCGCGTTATTCTTAAGAAATTCAGCATCTTCGATATTGTTCCCGCTGGGAGAAATGCTCAGTACGATTGGCCTTCCGCAATTGTCAATAGCCTTCCTTATCATTGCAATTTCTTCAAGCCGGCCGGAAAGATCATCAACCTTTATGAAATCAATTCCCCACGAAGCATAAAGCTGAAAAATTGAATTATAGTATTCCTGTGCTCCTTCTTTCCCGGCAACAATAGTGTACATATCTCTCAGCCAATTGCACTGATTTTCGGTTGAATAAATATCCTGAGCTTTTGCATTGCTGCCCAAAACCGGTGTATTCTTCTGAACTGCGATTACAGGGATCCCGCGCATAATATGTATCCCGAATTTCAATCCTTTGCTATGGACATAATCAGCCAGTGGTTTAAATCCTTTGCCGTTTTCTGCAGATGGAAAACGGTTCAGAGCCGGGGCAAGCCGTCCGTACTCATCCATTACATACCTCGGATCGGTCTGATTGTAACCTCCTGCCTTATCATTTTCAACAAACCACCGGATATCCGTAACAATATATTGCCAGCCAAATTTCTTAAGATGCTTTGCCATATAATCGGCATTAGCTTTTACTTCATCTTCAACTACAGTAGGACCAAAACAATCCCAGCTATTCCATCCCATGGGCGGAGCGGGTGCCCAATTATGAAATGCAAGCTCTTTATTTACCGGTAGTTTATACCATCTAATTGCATTTCCGCTGTAAATTTTATTCACAACCTCTTTTGGAAGCTTTAAACCTCTGAATTTCCCTTTAAATTTATCAGAAGTCATCTCCTCGTCGGTAGCAAAATACTTCCAATCCTCCAGCCAGGTATTATGGATCATTTCTTTAAATGCTTCATGATTCCGGCTTCCGGAGTATCCAATGTCTGTCCCGTAAAGAAGCCTGTCCTGGTATTTAATGATGAAATCCCTGACTTTCTCCCTTTCCCTGGCCGACTGATACTGAAGGTGGCATATCCTTGCAGACATGTCAACTGCCATATTGGGATATTTGTCAAGCCTTAGTGCAAGGGAATCAACGTTCCACTCCAGGCTTCCGAGATGACACCCTATGAATGTCAGGTCAGGATTCTCTTTAAGCATGTTGTCCCTTGCATTTATCTGATCTTCGTATGATGGATATTCGGGGTGAAGGAACATATGATACCGGGGATTCTCAGCAAAATAACTGCTGTCGCTGCTGACAGTCATCTGGTCAAGAGGGAGCCAGCAGTTACGCGGCTCTCCGAGGTGCCCGGTCACCGGAATGCCTTTACTCATGATAAAGTCAAAAACGGGCTTCAAACCAGGGTCGTCAACCATAATGAATTTCCCTGCCTGGTCACGAACGGTCATGCCTATGTTCTTCCATATCTTCACTGTTATTGCACCGGCAGAGATATCCTTATCAAGCTGATCAATTACCTTTTTACTCCATCCTTCCGTCCCCCACCCTGCCGTATCAAACAGGAAGGAGGGGCCAAAGAAAACTTTCCCGGGATGTGCCTGAGCTGACTGACAGGCGTAATTGAATTGTTTCCGCAGATTGGCTGAATCACTGTGATCCACGTTAAGTGTGATCAGCAGGAAATTATCGGCAGCCGCCTGGCTTTCAAATACACCGTCATCAGATCCGATGTGAATATGAGAGTCTATTTTCAGAACTGACTGAAAATCTTTTTCTGAATAAAAATTATTGCTGCAACTTATCAGAAACGATGCAAAGAATAATAAAAGTTTAAATTTTGTCTTCATAAATAATTTGATATACCAGATTTTAAAGTTATAAAAGAATTCAGGGAAGATTGCATAATAAAATATATTTGCAATCCTCCCTGTAAATATTTTCAATTCCTGCTTTATCAGGCAGAAATTATTTTTTTGGCATCTTCACATAAGACGCTGCATTCAGAAACTCTATACTCTTCTGGCAGCTTGTAAACTGATCAAAGTTGTATCTTTCAACCTCAACAATGCCGTATTTCATTCCTGAAACCTTTCTTGCTGCCCAAATGGATTCAAAATCCATCTGCCCGCTGGCTCCGATTTCTTCTTTATCCTTAATATGCCACAGGATAAAACGGCCGGGATATTTATTGAAATAGTCGACCGGATTTTTCTTTCCTTCAACGCACCAGTAAAGATCGAGCTGGAAGAATACCTTTGAAGGATCTGTGTTTTTCAGCATAAAATCATACAATGGCTCGCCTTCAAACTCAGTTGTGAACTCACCGGAGTGGTTATGGTAGCCGAACTTTATACCCTTTGCATTACATTTTTCGCCAACAGCATTGAAATAATCACAGTATTTTTTAATCCCTTCAAGGCTTTTATAAGCTTCGCCGCCCATTGAGGGTTGTACAATATATTTCGCGCCAACAGCTACATGAGCATCAATGCATTGATCCCACCATGCCATTACCTTTTCCATGTTACCGTCACGTGGGATGGACTGTCCGGTGTGTGAACTGAGAACATATATTCCGTTCTTAACGCAGAGGTTCTTAAACTCAACAGGGTCCATACCATAGAATTTGCCGTTCCCGTAACCGGCAGGCTCAACAAATTTATATCCCATCTTTGCAACTTTTTCGATAGCTGCCGGAACATTCTTCGTTATCGAGTCGCGGATCGAATAGAGCTGAAGTCCTATATTCTTTTGCTTAGGCGGAGTAAGTGATAACAATAAAGCTGACAGAGTGCCCGTTACGACAATCAGTAAGATGATGTTAAGTAAATTTCTTTTTTCCATGTTTCGTGATTTTAAATTTGACTAAATATACAAATTAATTTTTATGAAAGATTCTGATTATTTTTGAAGATTGATAAAGCACAGATGCATTAATTATGAAGACATTTCTCAGAAGCGGATTTATTTCAGTCTTTTTATTTGCTGGAATTCAGTTCACAAACTGCCAGGTGCCATATACCAGGCAGGCATGGCAGAATATTGCTGTAAATATGCCGGATAAATGGTATGGTTCTGAAGAGTCAAAAGCCATTGCTGAAAATGTCCTTCTTTACCAGAGGGACCTTGGCGGATGGCCTAAGAATATTGCAATTCACAAACCTCTTGAAGAAACTGAGAAAGCAAAGATCAGGGATGAAAAGGGATTGAATGATGCGATTTTCGACAACAGCGCCACCACAACCGAAATGAAGTTCCTTGCAAAAATGTTCAACAACACAAATGACCAGGCTTATAAGGATTCTTTCAACAGGGGATTGAAATTCGTTCTTGATGCTCAGTACAAAAACGGCGGATGGCCCATGTTCTATCCGTTAAGAAAAGGCTATTATACTCATATCACTTTCAATGACAATGCAATAGTGAACATACTGGATATGCTGAGAGATATAATTGAGAATAAAACTCTTTACATTTCAATTACCTCCCCGGAATTGAAAACCATTGCAAAAAAAGCGTACAGTAAAGGTATTGATTGTATCTTAAAAACTCAGATAACAGTTAATAGTAAACCGACAGTCTGGTGCGCCCAGCATGATGAGAAAACCCTTCTGCCGGTAATGGCAAGATCGTATGAACTGCCATCATTCAGCGGACTTGAAAGTGCGGAGATAGTAAAACTGCTCATGAAAATAAAAAATCCTCCTCCTGAGATTATCGCCTCTGTGAATGGTGCCATTCAATGGTTTGAAGAACACAGGATAAAGAATACAAGATGGGATTATTTCACAGGAAGCGACGGGATGAGAGACAGGAGAATCATCCAGGATCTGAAAGCCGGTGATATGTGGGCAAGATTTTATGACCTCGGGACTGAGGAGCCCTTTGTATGTGACCGGGACGGCATCAAAAAGAAAACACTTGAAGAAATAAGCTACGAACGACGGAATAACTACAGCTGGTACACCGATGCCCCGCAGGAGATAATTGATAAATACCCCGCCTGGAAAGCGAAATGGGTGAAATAACCCGCATTAAAAGAAGTTTCCGCGAATCCGCCATCTTGAGATCCATATTTATTCCGGAGTCTCCAAAATCGATTATAATAAAAGTCGATCACACTTTCATTCGTAAATTAATTAATATTCATATGAAATATGTTTGTCTTTTATTCATAATATTCATATTTTTGAAAAATGATATACAATATACAACGGTTTTCCACGCACGACGGGGAGGGGATCAGAACCATGATCTTTTACAAGGGCTGTCCGCTCAGGTGTGAATGGTGCTGTAATCCGGAAAGTCAGACTTTTGAACCCAGTATCATGTTTGATCCCAGGCTTTGTAAAAGTTTCGGTGATTGCCTGCAGGCAGAAAGCCTCGGTATAACCCGCTCTGAAAGAGGAATCTGCATTGACCGCTCACTCATTGAAGATCCTGAGAAGCTCAGAAATGTTTGTTTATCTAAAGCCCTCACAGTTGCCGGAGTAAGAATGAGTGTGAAAGAGCTGATGCAGGAAATTGAAAAGGATATCCCATTCTATCACAGAAGTGAAGGAGGAGTAACACTTTCCGGAGGAGAACCACTGTCAGAAGGTCCTGAACTGATATTGCTGCTCAACAAACTTAAAAACAGAAGAATAGACGTTGCCATTGAAACATCGCTTTATGTCCCATGGAAAAATGTGGAAAGAACCACAGGCCTGGTGAACACTTATCTGGCAGATCTTAAACATACAAATCATGAACTTTTCATGCGATATACAGGGGGTGACCTGAATCTTGTAATTGGCAACCTGCAAAAACTTGCCGCCAGAAAGGAGCATATCATTGTACGCATCCCGGTAATTCCAGGGTTCAACCATACATTGCCGGAAATAAAGGCTGTTATTGACTTCACCTGCGTATTACAGCAGGTCAGGGAAATTCATTTCATTCCTTACCATAACCTGGGGATTGAGAAATACAGGATGCTGGGGATGGAATATGTTTTCGGAGCTAAAAACAGGGTAGATCCGGCTGAATTACCGGATTATGTTCAATATGCCCGTGAAAAGGGATTTAGAGTAAAAATCGGAGGATAAAGTGTTAAAGACCGGAACAGTCAGTGAAGTATCGGAAAGAATTTCAATGATGCGCGAAAAAGTGCTCAGTACAAAACCATCTATATGTACAGAGAGAGCAAAATTCTATACAGAAGCCTACCGTGAGCACGAGGACCAGCCGGTGATCATTAAACGGGCATTTGCGCTTGAGAAAACCCTTATGAACATGACTCTTTTCATTGATGAAGGGGAACTTATTACAGGCAACCAGTCCTCCGGGCACAGGGCAGCTCCGATCTTTCCAGAATATGCCGTAGACTGGCTCCCCGAAGAAATGGATGAACTGGATAAACGTCCCGGCGATGCTTTTTTTATAACTGAGGAACACAAAAAGGAGCTCCTGGAGATTGCTGCCTGGTGGAAAGGCAAGGTTCTGTATGACAAAGGCAGAGCCTTAATGACACAGGAATTACGCGACCTTCAGGATTCAGCCATCATTAAAGCTACTGGCAACTTAACATCGGGAGACGCCCATATTGCAGTTGATTTTTTCAAGATCCTCTCAGTTGGTCTGGAAGGATATATAGGTGAGATCCGTCAGCATCACAGCTTAGTAAAACGACATGAAAAAGATGGTATACAGAAAGATCTATTTTACACTGCACTTACAATAAGCCTTAAAGCCTTTCAGGTATTTATCCGGCGTTATCAGAAGCTTGCAGAAGAACTAAGTTTCCTTGAAACAAATCCGGAACGCAGGATGGAACTTCAGGTAATTTCCACGAATTGCGAGCATGTTGCTTCCTGTCCGCCTGCTACCTTCTACCAGGCGCTGCAACTGGTATTCTTCGTTCAACTTGTGCTGCAGATCGAAAGCAATGGTCATTCAGTATCCCTTGGAAGGATGGATCAATATCTGTATCCCCTTTACATGAACGACATTCAAAACGGAACACTGACCAGGGAGTTTGCATCCGAGCTGCTCGAGAATACATGGATCAAATTATTGACTATAAATAAGATCCGTCCGTGGTCACATACCCGGTTCTCAGCAGGCGGACCTTTATACCAGAATGTAACAATAGGCGGGCACCATCCGGATGGTACAGATGCCGTGAATGAACTGAGTTACCTTATCCTTGATTCGGTAGGTAAAACGAGGCTTACACAACCCAACCTCTCCGTAAGATTTCACAGGAATATCAGCGACACATTCATGATGGCCTGTATAAAAGTGATTGAGAAAGGATTCGGGATGCCTGCCTTTAATAATGATGAAATTGTCATACCTGAATTGATAAGGCTGGGGGTGGAAAAAGAAGATGCGTACAATTATTCGGCGATAGGTTGTATTGAAATAGCGGTCCCGGGGAAATGGGGATACCGCTGCACAGGCATGAGCTTCCTTAACATGATGCGTGTTCTTCTGGCTTCGCTGTATGACGGACTCGATAAATACTCAGGTAAAAGATTTCATAAAGGCCTTGGTAATTTTAAAGATTTCACGTCATTTGAGGATCTTTTTAAAGCCTGGAAGGAACAGATAAGATATTATGCCCGGAAGACGGTTGAAGTAGATACTGCTGTAGATACTGCACTGGAGGAGTGGGTTCCCGACATTCTCTGTTCTGCCTTCGTCGACCACTGCATAGGCAGAGGGAAAACCATCAAGGCAGGAGGATCAAAATATGATTTCGTATCAGGACTCCAGGTGGGTATTGCCAACCTTGGAAATTCCATGGCAGCAATAAAAAAGCTTGTTTTCGAGGAAGGAAGGATCACAAAATCCAGTCTTATTGAAGCCATTGAGAATGATTTCCAGGGAACAGAAGGCGAAAAGATAAGGCAGATGCTGCTGAACTTTGCACCTAAATACGGGAATGACGATGATTATGTTGATCTTCTGCTGAAAGATGCATATATGGAATTTATAAAGGAACTTGAACAGTATCATACCACCCGTTTTAATAGAGGACCAATTGGCTGCAGATATTATGCCGGAACATCAAGTATATCAGCTAATGTGCCGAACGGGGCAGTGGTCCCTGCAACACCCGACGGAAGAAAAGCATGGACCCCTGTAGCAGAAGGGAGTTCACCTGCATCGGGTACCGATGTGCTCGGCCCGACTGCTGTTTTTAAATCAGTATCCAAACTCCCGACCGAAAAGATTATGGGAGGCGTATTGCTGAACCAGAAATTGTCACCTTCGACTATCAGCAGTGTATCTGACAAGAAAAAACTGATAGCAATGATGCGGACATTTTTCAGTGATCTGAAAGGCTGGCATGTTCAATATAATATTGTGTCGAGGGAAACATTGCTGGCCGCAAAAAAGGAGCCTGAAAAATACAGGGACCTGATTGTAAGGGTTGCCGGTTATTGCGCCTTTTTTACTACATTGTCACCTGAAACTCAGGACGACATAATTGCCCGAACAGAACAATCACTTTGACTCCATTATGAAAAAAATCCTCTGCGGTGTTGATATCGGAGGCACTAAATTGTCCACAGCCCTTGTCCGGCAGGATGGCACTGTACTTGATAAGTGCATCGACTGCGATCATGTGGATAAAACTGAAATTCAGCTGGCAGAACAGATCTCAGGCAATATCATCCGGCTCCTTGATAAAAATAAACTGGCAGAGACAGACCTGCTTGGCATTGGCATTGGCTGCGCTGGACATATAAGGTTCCGTGATGGAGTAATTATTACAACCTCAAACCTTAAAGGTTTTAAGGAGTACCCGTTGCGTGATGCCGTACAGGCTCATTTCAGTGTTCCGGTTATACTTGATAATGACGCCAATGCCCAGGCTTTCGGCGAATTTAAATTTGGGGCAGGTAAAGGTGTTGAAAATATGGTATTCCTGACTATCAGCACAGGGATCGGGGCAGGAATAATCATCAATAACCGATTATACAGAGGCTATACCGGTACAGCCGGAGAGTTTGGACATACCATTGTGGAACCCGGAAGCGGCTTGAAGTGCACCTGCGGCAACCACGGCTGCCTGATGGCCGTTGCCTGCGGTATGGCCCTGCCTCACCTGTTCAGGGAAAAGATTGAAGCAGGAGAAAAAACCAGGCTGGACCTCCCGGCAGGTTTTGATTATTCCATGGTTGATGGGAAACTGCTTAAACAGGGACTGGAGGAAAACGATCCGGTCTCAAAAGCCATAATCCTGGACAGCGGTTACTATGTAGGGATCGGCCTGTACAATATTTTCCAGGCTCTTAATCCGCAACTTATTGTTCTTGGAGGAGGTCTGCTGAGCTGGGGTGATTTCTACCTAAACCATATAAGAAAGATATTCTATGAACGGGCGAGAGATATGATCTTTGATCCTTTTGAGATCGTAATTTCGAAGATCGGTTCCGATGTCGGTGTGATCGGTGCTGCATCCCTTACACTTGAACTATGCTGAACGAACGCCAGAGTAAAATCCTGAAATTACTGGGCAGAAACGACCGGATTTCTGTCACTGAGCTGGCAGCTCTCCTTAAAGTGTCATCAGTTACAATCAGACAGGACCTCAATTTACTGGAAGCCGAGGGTTTGCTGAAAAGGATCCATGGAGGAGCAGTGCTGAAAGATGCAGATGATATCGACAACCGGATGGGAATCAACTATGATAAGAAACTCAGGATAGCAAAAAAGGTTGCAACTCTGGTTGATGATGGAGATACCGTTCTTATAGAATCTGGCTCGGTAAATGCTTTGCTGGCAAAAGAACTGATAAAGAAAAAAGTGACAATTATCACAACCAACATATACATTGCCAGACAGTTCCGTAAAGACGAACAGGCAAAGATCATACTTCTCGGAGGACTTTATCAGCATGAAAGTGAAAGCCTGGTAGGAAAAATAACCAAAGCCTGCATCGACCAGGTCAATTACGACAAAGCTTTCATCGGAATCGATGGCTATACATCTAAAACCGGCTTTACTCTCAGAGACCTTTTAAGGGCAGAGATATCAGGTTATATTATTAAAAATTCCAGGGAAGTTTTTATCGTATCGGATTCTAGCAAATTCGGGAAAGCTGAGCTTACAAACATCTGCTATGTTAATGACATCCATCATATTGCCACTGATGATGGGCTTGATAAATCCTTCATTACAGAATTCAGGAAGGCGGGCATAGACCTTATTCTGGCCTGATCAGATCCATATACTGTCAGTCCATCTTCCGGCTGTCACTGTAATGATTTCAGAGTTTTTCTTACAGATTCCGCACCCGTAACTGCATCCGGAGGCAGTTTACCTTCCCTCCCGAAAACCAGCAATGATTCATATTTCTCAATTGTTACTTTTGATTCATCAATTTTACCTGCCTTGTCCCTTACAGCATTAATATCAAGTCCGAGATGCTTAGCCATGAAACCATACATAGCCATCCTCTTCGAAATGCCGTAATCGTGGTCTTCATCTGCCAGGTGCACATTCTCAACATTTTCCTGTTTCCCGTACAAGGCGTAAACTTTCTGAAGATATGGGAACTCAATCTCCGGCACATCCCGGGTCCAGTCGTTGCCGTCAGAAATAACCATCAGCGGACGCGGGGATGCCATGGCAGCTATCTCGGCATTGTTAGTACCGAAATCTGAACAGGAATGGATCGGAAGGCCGCTTTCACATGGGCATCCTCCGAAGAAATATGAAGAGACCATGACAACCGGAACACTTACAGTAACCCGCTTATCCAGTGCTGTCAGAAGAAATGTCTGCGTCCCCCCGCCTGATGCGCCGGTTACACCAATCCTCTCAGGATCAACATAAGGTAAAGATGTCAGAAAATCAATAACCCTGATGGAATTAAGAGTCTGCATGGTAAGGGCCAGTCCGGTTCTATGATCCTCAGTGGTGACCTGCAACAGAGATTCCCCGTATGCAAACATCTCATAGCTGAATACAACAGCACCCATTCTTGCAAGCGTCGCGCATCGGTACTGCTGATCTGGCCTGTACCTGCCATATTCATTCAGGTCGGTGCTGTTAAAATGTCCATGCGGCGAAAGAACTGCAGGGAACGGCCCTTTGCCTTTTGCAGGCCTGTAAAGGGATCCGCTCAGGTAAACTCCCGGAATAGTCTCAATACCGACATTTTCAACAGTATAGCCATCATATTCCCGTTTTTCTGTATAGACAGGATTAAGAGGAGTCTTTTTCGGGAGAGGCGACAGGTTCAATTGCTCCAGGAAGCATTTCCTGAGTTCTGCTTTCCGGGATTCCCATCCTTTAACATCCATGTAACTGGCGAGTAAAAGGTCCAGATGCTTTTTACCTTCCTCAGAGGGTCTCTCCGGCAGCTGTGCATTTGTCTTTGTCAGCAACCCAAAAAGAAAAATCAGAATCAGTAATTTGATCTTCATAAAGTCTATTTTCAGAAATTAAACAGCCAGTGGTACAGGTATTATTGTGATATGAATTTCTGCAGCGGGATAAGTATCGGCTTCCCTTTTTCAGCCCTGTATATGATTCCTGTGGCTCCTTTCTCCTGATGAACATAAGGATTCATTTTACTGACAAAGGTGAGTGCTCTTTCCCTGGCTTCAGGGCTGTATTGCGTAAATACAGGGTAAACAGCGGTTATCAGGTCAGGAAGCTCATCCCTGTCGGTGATTACTGTTCCCGCCGGCCAGTCAGCAATACCCCCGTCCTTTGATATGACAACGGTACCTCCTGACGGGATCCAGTTCATCCAGTTCATCTCATCCCCGGCATTCTTTTCGCTTCCATTCATGATTATCGCATCCGCATAGTATTCTTTCAGGGTTTCCTTGAACAAAGGAGGAAGCTTTGTCGCATCGATAAAGCCGGATATCAGCCGGCAGTTATTATAGTTGGCAGCATTGAAATTAAAATCACCGACCGGAAGAAGCCCGTTATTATTGATAAGGTATGATGCAAACAATTCAGCAAGAGCTCTGAATTCAACAGATGATGTATCTACCGAAGAATTGTTGTTGTGGATAAATGTTCTGATCATACCGGCATATCCCTTTTTATCAGAAGGACCGGAATTGAAATCCATTAGAATTGGCTTCACTTCCTGAGGTACTTCCTCGAGCCTTTCAACGACAAGAACCGCCCTGGCGACAGGTCTGCGTCCTTCATCATTCAATACCGGTTCTGTAATTGCTGAATTGTCCGGTTTTATTTCCTGGGCATCCAGGTCAAAAGTACCGGAAGCCAGTCCGCTTGCCGATACTGCAACACGTATCTTTCCCGGTTTTCCGTCTGACCTTATCACATTTGATACAGGCATATCATTATATATGGCTCCTTCCGAAGAACGAAACTTGTTTTTATCCGACTCAAAGACAGATGGTCCTGCCAGTTTTGCCGGACCTGTCACCTCCCATTTCAATGTATTTGAGGCTCCATCGATACGGTTGCCTTTTGAATCTGCAATTTCTGCATTTACTACCACTACTGAACTGCGGTCTGCTCCGATTTTTTTGTGAGAGCCACTAAGGATAATTTTTGCCGGCTCACCGGTCTTCATTTCCTGGCCCGGAACTGGTTTCTCCTCCTTCCCGGTCAAAGGATAATGATTCAGATCCCTGATTTCAAGGTTATCATAATTTTGTTTTACGTAAGTGCCTGCTGATCCGTTGGTCACACGGTACGCTGTGAGTATCCTGGTAGTATCTTCAGCCAGGGCATATTTGGAATCGACAGCATGATCTGTCCCGCTTCCCATACTCCAGAACATAATGCCTGGATGATTGCGGTCGCGGCGTATCATTTCCTTCATCTGCTGCTCCTGTACCTCTGCAGAATATGGCTGGTCACCTGTGCTGGGGGATTCCTCAATAACCATGAATCCATATTTATCAGTAAGATTATACATCAGCCTGTCATTTGGGTAGTTCGATGTGAGGATGAGGTTATATCTGCGGCTTCCGGAAATGTCCTTGAGGTCGGTTTCAGTCAGCCATTCCGGTATAGCTCCCCCTAACCATGGATATTCCTGCCCGAGTTTTCCACCATTAATCACCAGCTTTTTACTATTTACATAGAGGATATTCTCCTTATAGTCCCATTTGAACCACCGGAAGCCCAAAGGACTTGTATAGCTGTCATTAATCCCTGATCCGTCTGTTATCTCAGAATATACCTTATACATGTAAGGATTTTCCGGAGACCAGAGATGTGGATTCCTGACAGGCTTAGATGTCTGATCGAACATGTACAGTTGTCCCGGATTAATTGTGTATTTGGATTTTATTAACTGCACAATCTTGTTTGCAGCATCAATAATGTATGTATTCAGCATACAGGTTTTCGGCTGTTCATAATCATTCCTGACCCAGGTTTGGATGCGCGCAACTGCCTGTTTTTCAGATACTACGGGCGTTGTTATAAAAGTACCTCCTTCGTGGGAGGCAGAACCCTGCATTGGAATATAAAGTTTGTCTTTTATTACAATTTTCACATTACGATATATGCCTCCGTAAACGTTAAATCCGGAAACGTCCATGGGAGGTATTTTAAACTGGTCATTCTTCCGGTTACTGACCGCAACTGCCAGAACGTTTTCTTTTCCCTGGGAAATTGATCCGGTAATATCAAAATCAAATGATCCGTATCCTCCCTTGTGATCACCAAGATATTTGCCGTTCAGCCACACTTTGCAGTATTTCTGTACTCCCTCGAATTCGATAAAAACCTTTTTCCCTGCATATTTTTTATTTATGGTAAAATGTTTGCGGTACCATCCCCAACCTTTCCACCAGTAAGGATCAGTAGCTTCCGATGTTTTTTTTATAAAAGGATGGATATCACCTGTTGTTTCATATGTCGACCAGGTATGAGGTATGCTGATCACAGGCCAGTTAAGATCATTGTAACCGGCGGCTTCATATCCTTTTCCCGGATCTTCATCACGAAAATAATTAAAGGTCCATTTTGAGTTGATGTTTTTTTCTATCCGCTGGCTTTTGGTAAAAGTTGCGGATTTCTTCTTTGCATCAATAAACAATATGCAGGATGCCAGTAAAAGAAAAGTTAGAATTTTTTTCATGGCCGGATATTTTACCAGGAAAGGTTTATACTTTAATTTTTGAAATTATCCGAGTAAGACGTAAATTAACGCAAAATAATTCTAAAATGCTATGAAAACCAAACGCTTTTTAATCATTCAGATACTGGCTATTGTGCTTATCAGCAACATATGCGGCCAGCAAACACCCACAGGCAATCCGAAGGATTTCAAGTTAAAGACCTGTCTTCACTCGGTGAGTTATATGGGAGCCTGGCGGGGACAGGCAACACTAACTGTCGATGAATTCCTCCTTAAAGCCAAAGAGCTCGGCTTTGACGGAGTAATGCTTGCGGCCAAACGTCCTCATGTCTCACCTGTCGATTATGATGAAGCTGCACGTCAGAAGCTCCGTGCCAGGATAAAGGAACTGGGACTTGAGCTTGTCTGCCTTGCCGGATATACCGATTTCACTGCAGGGATCGACAAGGCGGGAATACCAAACGTTGAGATACAGGCTGCCTATGTTGGAGAACTTGCACGGCTCGCACGTGACCTTGGGACAAATATGGTAAGGATATTCACCGGTTATGAACGCCCGGGACAGCCTTATGATAAACAGTATGCAATTGTTGTTGAAGGATTGAAAATGGCAGGCAGGTTGGCAGCAAATTACGGTGTGACTCTCGCTGTCCAGAATCATCATGATATTGCCTTGCACCATGATGCAATGAAGTGGCTTCTTGATGAAGTGGACCTGCCCAATGTAAAAGCAGCCTTTGACTGCTGGTCGCCAACACTTGAAGGCTTATCACCTGAGGAAATCAGGAAGGCTATCTATATCATGAAACCATATATAATACACACTACTACAGCTGATTATAAAGAGCTCCCCAGATTTAAGTACGAACTTGAAAATACGAATTATGTACCGCAGGTGTCACAGATGAGGGCTGTCCCTATTGGTGAAGGATTCCTTGACTACGGGACATTTATTAATTCTTTGAAGGAGATTGGTTACCAGGGGTATATTGCATATGAGATGTGCGAAGTTCTTGAAGGAGGAGGATCAATTGAGAACCTTGATAATTGCGCAAGGAAGTTCCTGGAATACATAAAACAGTTCAAATGAATGCCCATCATTAATACTCTGTAACAGTAAAAACAGAGTATTATATCCCGGGAACCAGAGTTTTTCAAGAACAACGACAGCTAATCAAAGTGCGATACAGCCTGTTTACTAAATTGAAAAAAAATGCACTTTTTCTTTGAGATATTAAAAATTAACCTACCTTTGTCCGTCTTTTGTAATAAAACTATGGGAAAAATTTTAATACTTATTATTGCCCTCATCCTTATTATAGTGCCCAGCACATGATCCGGGAATAATATGTATTACTATAACTGTACAAAAGCTTTCCGGATAACCGGGAAGCTTTTTTTATAAAAAGGTTCAGTTTATGAAGAACCAGCTGAGAAGCTTAAAAACGATGACCGGAAGGAATATGGCAGGAGCCAGAAGCCTCTGGCGTGCCAATGGCATGAAGGAAGAACAGTTCGGCAGGCCGGTTATTGCAGTAGTCAATTCCTTTTCCCAGTTTGTTCCCGGGCATGTTCATCTTCATGAAACAGGCCAGATGGTTAAAAACGAAATAGAGAAACTCGGTTGTTTTGCTGCCGAATTCAACACTATAGCAATTGACGATGGTATTGCCATGGGACACCAGGGGATGCTCTACTCCCTGCCATCAAGGGAGCTGATTGCCGACAGTGTCGAATATGTCTGCAATGCTCATTGTGCCGATGCCATGGTCTGTATCAGCAATTGCGATAAGATTACCCCCGGAATGCTTATAGCTGCCATGAGACTTAATATTCCTGCCGTTTTTGTTTCCGGAGGCCCTATGGAAGCAGGTCTTAATGAAGGCCAGTATCTTAACCTTGTGGATGTCATGGTAGGCGGAGCTGATAACGATATAAGTGATAACGAATTAGATGCAATCGAGAGATCTGCCTGTCCTACCTGCGGCTCCTGCTCGGGTATGTTCACTGCCAACTCAATGAACTGCCTGACAGAAGCCCTGGGCCTTGCACTACCGGGAAACGGAACTCTCCTTGCGACACATGCCGGGAGAATCAGCCTTTTCAGGAAAGCCGCAAGGATTATAGTCGATCTTGCAGGCAGGTATTACGACGATGGAGATGATACTGTCCTGCCGCAGTCTATAGCTTCAAGAAAAGCTTTTCTCAATTCAATGTCGCTCGATATTGCAATGGGAGGCTCCTCAAATACTGTTCTGCATCTTCTTGCCATTGCCCATGAAGCAAAGGCTGACTTTACATTAAAGGATGTTGACACTCTTTCGCGCAGTATCCCCACTTTATGCAAAGTAGCTCCCAGCTCTCATTACCACATACAGGATGTAAACCGTGCCGGAGGGATAATGGCAATACTGGGCGAACTGGAACGCAGCAACATGATAGATGCGTCAGTTAAAAGGATTGATTATCCTTCACTTCATGAAGCAATCGCTGACTGGGATATCATGGGAGGAAAAGCTGTTCCGGAAGCTTACTCTCTTTTCAGAAGCGCTCCTTCAATGAAGAAAAGCCTTGAAATGGGCTTTAATGATACAATGTACGATGACCTTGATACAGACAGGGAAAAAGGATGCATAAGGGATATAGAGCATTCCTACAGCATGGATGGCGGGCTGGCAGTTCTCTATGGTAATATTGCACCTGATGGAAGTATTGTAAAAACTGCGGGAGTGGATCCCGGGCTCCTCCGATTTTCAGGTCCTGCAATAGTGTTTGATTCCCAGGAAGATACAGCGGAAGGGATCCTTAATGGCAGGATCAGAGAAGGCAACATAGTTGTAATAAGATATGAAGGACCGAAGGGAGGACCAGGCATGCAGGAGATGCTCTACCCTACCTCCTACCTCAAATCAAAAGGACTTAATAAAAAATGCGCTCTTATCACCGATGGCAGGTTCTCAGGAGGAACATCAGGACTGTCAGTAGGACATATCTCCCCTGAAGCGGCTGCAGGAGGTACACTGGCTCTTGTCAGAACGGGTGATATAATTGAGATTGATATCCCGGAGAGAAAAATAAATGTTAAACTATCTGATAATGAACTAAATAACAGACGGGCAAAGGAAGAGGCAAAAGGAGAATCGGCATTCCGGCCATTAAGCCGGAAACGGGAAATTCCCCCTTCGCTGCGGGCATATGCTTCATTTGTAAGCTCTGCAGATAAGGGAGCAGTAAGGAAGGTTTAAGGTTTTAAGGTTAATGATTTAAAAGACTGCAGGACTGCAAGACCGCAAGACTGCATGACAGAATAAATAAGATATGAAGAAAGAGAAAATTGCAGAATCAGACAGGACCCAATTAAACGGCCAGGAAATTACGGGCGCGGAAGCTTTATTGAGATGCCTTATTGAAGAAGGAGTTGATACGATCTTCGGTTATCCCGGGGGTGCAATTATGCCAATCTATGACAAGCTTCTTGACTACGAGGATAAGCTGCGGCATATTCTGACCCGTCATGAACAGGGAGCCGCTCATGCGGCACAGGCATTTGCAATGGTAACAGGAAAGCCCGGAGTCTGCTTTGCAACATCAGGTCCGGGAGCAACTAACCTTATCACAGGTATTGCCAATGCTTATCTTGATTCGGTCCCTGTAGTATTTATTACTGCCCAGGTTGTATCAGCCCTCATAGGAACAGATGCCTTTCAGGAAACTGATATTCTCGGAGTTTCAATGCCTGTCACTAAATGGAACTGCCAGATCAAGAAAGCCGAAGATATACCAGCAATGGTGGCCAAAGCTTTTTACCTGGCTACGACAGGCAGACCGGGCCCTGTGCTTATCGATTTAACAAAGGATGCACAACAGGAAAAACTCCCTTTTAAATATAAAAAGTGCAACTACCTCAGAAGTTATAATCCGCATATTCCCCTGCATACCAGGGCAATTGAATCGGCCGCGATTATGATAAACCATGCAGAAAAGCCTCTTATACTTGCCGGACACGGAGTTCTGCTTTCAGGAGCAGTCAATGAACTAAGAGAGTTTGCGGAAAAAGCCGGAATACCGGTAGCTGTTACTCTCCTGGGACTATCATCGTTCCCGTCAGGACACAGATTATATACCGGCTTCCTGGGAATGCACGGCAACTATGGACCGAACCTTCTTACAAATGAAGCAGACCTCATAATCGCGATAGGAATGCGGTTTGATGATCGCGTAACAGGCAATCTTAAAAAATATGCAAAGAATGCCAGGATTATACATATTGAGATAGACGAAGCCGAGATCAACAAGAATGTACTGGTCGACCTTGAGATTCACAATGATGCTAAAGAGGTGCTTCAGGCATTGATCCCGCTTGTTAAACAAAAATCCCATGAGTCGTGGATAAGGGAATTCAGGATCTGCGATAAAACAGAATATGAAAAGGTTATAAGATCAGAAACCAAACCCGAAGAGGGAAATATAAGGATGGGTGAAGTTGTAAGGATGGTTTCTGAACTTACGAACGGCGATGCCATCGTTGTTACCGATGTGGGACAAAACCAGATGACGGCTGCCCGATATTATAAATTCATTGAACCCGGTTCTCTGGTTACATCCGGAGGTATGGGAACAATGGGTTTCGGACTTCCTGCTTCAATAGGAGCAAAAATCGGGAAACCCGGGAAACAGGTAATTGCATTTATAGGTGACGGAGGATTCCAGATGACAATCCAGGAATTGGGGACAATCCTTCATTACAAAATCCCGGTTAAAATAATAGTACTGAATAACGGATTCCTGGGGATGGTAAGGCAATGGCAGGATATGTTCTTCAAAAAGAGATACGCATCAACAGAGCTTGTTAATCCCGATTTCATTAAGGTGGCAGAAGGATTCAAAATACCAGGGAAGAAAGTATTGGATAGAGAAACCCTGAAAAGCGCCCTTGAGGAAATGCTTGCGGCAAAAGGACCTTATATCCTGGATATCGCAGTAGAAAAGGAAGGCAACGTCCTTCCGATGATAGAACCGGGAGCATCAGTATCAGAAGTGACACTTAACTATAAAACATGAATCCACCCCCCTGCCCTCCTGAAGGGGGGATGGGGAGTAAAAAAGTAGAAAAATGGGACCACAGGAATTTACAATTTCAATCTTCAGCGAGAACCACATCGGTCTCCTTAACCAGGTAACGATAATCCTTACCCGGCGGCAGATAAACATCGAGAGTATAACTGCTTCTGAATCTGCAGTTAACGGAGTTCATCTGCTCACCATGGTGGTAATAACAACTCCCGATATGATAAGGAAAGTTGCAAAGCAATTTGAAAAGCTTGTCGATGTACTGAAGGTATTCGTTCATACTTCGGATGAGATCATCTACCAGGAGATAGCCCTTTTTAAGGTGACTACAAAGGGGCTTATGGCAGGAAATATCATAGATCGTATTGTCAGGACATACCACGCACGAATACTTGAGGTGTCCCCCGAATATATGGTAATTGAGAAGACCGGTCATAAAGCAGAAATAGCTGAACTGCTTTCCAGTCTTCAGCCATACGGCGTTCTCCAGTTTGTCCGCTCCGGAAGAGTGGCGATAACCAAACAGGTGAGGGAGCTTAATTCATACCTTAAGGAGTTGGATGAGGCAAACAGATTTAAACAGGAAGAAACAGAAGCATATAATAGAAATTAACCCCCCCGCCCCCCTAAAGGGGGGATGGGAGGTAAAAAATTAACTAACTAATACTTAATCATTATGGCAAAAATCGATTTTGGCGGAGTAGTTGAAAATGTTGTCACAAGAGATGAGTTTCCGCTTTCAAGAGCTCGTGAAGTACTTAAAAACGAGATAGTTGCAGTTATAGGGTATGGTGTTCAGGGTCCGGCTCAGGCAATGAACATGAGAGATAACGGCATTAATGTCATTGTTGGCCAGGCTCCTGAATTCAAGGCCGACTGGGATAAAGCTCTCAAAGACGGATTTGTCGCCGGCAAGACGCTCTTTCCTGTTAAGGAAGCAGCAACAAGGGGAACAATTATACAGTACCTCGTATCCGATGCGGCGCAGCGTACTTTATGGCCTGAGATAAAACCCTGCCTCAGCAAAGGCAAGGCACTATACTTCTCTCACGGCTTTTCAATTACATACAAAGAGCATACAGGAGTCATTCCTCCTGCTGATATTGATGTGATCCTTTGTGCTCCAAAAGGATCAGGTACCAGTGTGCGGCGTAACTATCTTGCCGGTGCAGGCATAAACTCAAGCTACTCGGTATTCCAGGATTTTACGGGACATGCGGAAGAACGCACTGTAGCGCTTGGAATTGCCATCGGTTCAGGGTACCTTTTCCCAACGACCTTCGAAAAAGAGGTCTACAGCGATCTTACCGGCGAACGCGGTGTGCTGATGGGCGCACTTGCCGGAATAATGGACGCCCAGTACCAGATTCTGCGTGAAAACGGGCACACACCATCCGAAGCATTCAATGAAACAGTTGAAGAGCTTACACAGAGCCTCATCCGTCTGGTCGACGAAAAAGGAATGGACTGGATGTACGCTAACTGCAGTGCAACGGCCCAGAGAGGAGCTCTTGACTGGAGACCGAAATTCAGGGATGCTACACTTCCTGTATTCACAGAACTTTATAAGAGAGTGAAATCAGGCGAAGAGTGCGTTAGAGTCCTCACATCAACGGGAGCTCCAAACTACAAGGAAATGCTGGATGCTGAACTCAGGGAGCTTGGCAGCTCGGAAATGTGGAAGGCAGGAGCAGCAGTCAGAAATCTCAGACCAATAAAATAATTTAATTCAATATAATGGACGACATGGACGAGAAAGTAATAATTTTCGATACAACCCTCAGGGATGGTGAGCAGGTACCCGGATGCCAGCTTAATACAATTGAAAAAATACAGGTGGCACAGGCCCTCGAAGCCCTTGGAGTTGATGTAATAGAAGCTGGCTTCCCGGTTTCAAGTCCTGGTGATTTTAATTCTGTGGTTGAAATTTCTAAGGCTGTTACAAATCCTGTGATCTGCGCACTGACCAGGGCAGTAAAAAAGGATATAGAGGTAGCTGCCGAAGCACTTCAATATGCAAAGAGAGGGAGAATACACACAGGAATTGGCACCTCTCCTTTTCACATTCAATACAAGATAAGAACAACTCCCGAGGAGATACTGAAAAGGGCAGTTGACGCAGTAAAGTATGCAAAGAAATTTGTTGAAGATGTTGAGTTTTATGCGGAAGATGCAGGCCGGAGTGATAACAGTTATCTTGCCAGAGTCATTGAAGCCGTCATAAAAGCGGGAGCAACAGTGGTCAATATACCCGATACCACAGGTTACTGTATGCCGGAGGAATACGGAGCCAAGATCAGGTACCTGAAGGAAAACGTCCCGAATATTGATAAAGCCGTCATTTCAACTCACTGCCATAATGACCTTGGAATGGCAACAGCCAATACCATGATGGGGATCGTCAATGGTGCAAGGCAGGCCGAAGTGACCATTAACGGCATTGGAGAAAGGGCAGGCAACACTTCCCTCGAAGAGGTGGCCATGATAATAAAAAGCCATCATGACCTGACTCTTAAAACAGACATTAATTCCAAGCTCATATTCAGCACAAGCCGCCTTGTCTCCACTCTCATGAGCATGCCGGTACAGGCAAATAAGGCTATTGTCGGACGGAATGCCTTTTCTCATTCATCTGGTATTCACCAGGATGGCGTCCTGAAACACAGGGAAAACTATGAGATAATCGACCCGGTTGAAGTAGGTATCCGTGAATCTTCAATTATACTTACAGCACGCAGCGGAAGAGCTGCTCTGAACCACCGCCTTGAGCTGCTGGGCTTTAAATTCGGCAAGGATGAGCTTGATGAGATATACCACCGCTTCCTTGTCCTGGCAGATAAGAAAAAGGAAATAAATGACGAAGATATAAGGATACTTACAGGCGAGGTTTTCCAGGGAGAAAAGGCTCTTAAGCTTGAGCTTTTACAGGTAACCTGCGGTAAATCGGCAATACCTGTTGCAACCGTGGGACTCAAGATCAATGGAGAAGTGCACACATCAACTGCATCAGGCAACGGCCCTATTGATGCAGCTTTCACCGCGGTTAAACACCTGATAAGCAAAACTATACATCTTGAGGAGTTCCTGATACAGGCTATCACCAAAGGCAGCGATGACCTGGGGAAAGTGCATGTTCAGGTTGAACACCAGGAAAAGATCTACTACGGATTCGGCACCAGTACAGATATAATAACCGCTTCAGTGGAAGCCTTTATTGATGCAATTTCAAAGATAAAATGACACCAAAAACACTGTTTGACAAGATCTGGGACAATCACGTGGTCCGCTCCATTGCTGGAGGACCTGATGTTCTCTATATCGACCAGCACTATATTCACGAAGTGACAAGCCCTCAGGCTTTTGAAGGTTTGAGACAGAGAGGTATATCTGTTTTCCGGCCCCATAAGACACTGGCTACAGCCGACCATAACATCCCGACAAAGGACCAGCATCTGCCGATAACGGACGAACACTCCCGCATCCAGGTTGAAACGCTAAAAGAGAACTGCAGGGAATTCAGCATTGAATATTTCGGCGTTAACGACCCGAAAAACGGTATTGTCCATGTGACCGGACCCGAGCTTGGCTACACCCTGCCCGGAATGACGATAGTATGCGGCGACAGCCATACCTCAACACATGGTGCTTTTGGAACAATTGCCTTCGGTATAGGTACAAGCGAGGTTGAAATGGTGCTGGCCTCCCAGTGTATTTTGCAGACCAGACCAAAAAAGATGAGGATCACTGTTAACGGGATGCTTCAGCCCGGAGTCACCTCCAAGGATATGATACTTTACATTATCTCACAGCTCAGCTCAGGAGGAGCTACCGGTTATTTCGTTGAGTATGCCGGGTCTGCCATTGAGTCGCTTACAATGGAAGGCAGAATGACAGTCTGCAACATGAGTATCGAGATGGGTGCCCGCGGAGGACTGATAGCACCGGATATGACCACCTATCAATATCTTAACCAGATACCTCCGGTGTCCACCCGTAATGATTTCAAATCGCTGTTGCTGAAATGGAGATCCCTGAAAAGTGACGAGGGAGCGCTCTTTGACCGTGAACTGATCTTTGATGCTGCAATAATAAAACCCATGATAACATACGGTACAAATCCGGGCATGGGCATGGCGATTGATGAAACAATCCCGGCTGCCGGCAATGATGAGGATGGAACCGCTTCATTTATGAAATCGCTTGATTATATGGGATTTACGCCTGGTTCAGGAATCCTTGGACATCCGGTTGATTATGTCTTCCTGGGCAGCTGTACAAATGGAAGAATCGAGGATATCAGGACATTTGCCCGCATGGTTGAAGGGAGAAAAAAAGCACCAGGTATTACAGCACTTATCGTGCCGGGATCAAAAAGAGTTGAACAGCAGGTCATAGATGAAGGGCTTGACAAGATACTCGAAGATTCCGAATTTGAGCTGAGACAGCCGGGATGCTCTTCATGTCTTGCTATGAATGAAGACAAAATACCAGCCGGTAAATATGTTGTCTCTACTTCAAACAGGAATTTTGAAGGGCGCCAGGGACCAGGCGCAAGAACGCTTCTTGCAAGTCCTCTGACGGCAGCAGCTGCAGCTATAACGGGGAGAATCACTGATCCCAGGGAACTGTTAAATAAATAACAATACAATAAAGTCTTATATGCAAAAAGTGAAATTTGATGTGCTGGAATCAACATGCGTGCCGCTTCCTTTCGAAAATGTGGATACGGACCAGATAATACCTGCAAGGTTTCTGAGTGCAACATCACGCGAAGGGTTTGGTGAAAATCTTTTCCGGGATTGGCGGTATGATAAATCGGGAAACAAAAAAGAAGATTTTGTGATGAATAATTCACAATACCAGGGCAGTGTACTTGTTGCCGGCAGAAATTTCGGTTGCGGATCAAGCCGGGAGCATGCTGTATGGGCCGTCACCGGTTACGGATTCAGGGCAGTCGTGTCAAGTTTCTTTGCTGATATTTTCAGTAACAACTCGCTCAATAACGGACTCCTGCCTGTTGTAGTACCTGAGAAATACCTGGATGACCTGCTTAAAACCGTTGCAGATGATCCCGGTACAATGGTCAGAATTGATCTTGGGAAACAGCAATTTACAATTCTTCCCGGCGGCGATCCGGTGACCTTTGAAATAAATCCTTATAAAAAGGAGTGCCTTATGAAAGGTCTTGATGATATTGATTACCTGCTTAATATCAGGGATATAATAAAAGCTTTTGAATTCAGAAATACATTAAAATATGAGAATAGAAATAATGGATACGACCCTGAGGGACGGTGAGCAGACGCAGGGTGTCTCCTATACTCCTCTCGAAAAGCTTCACATTGCCAGGCTGCTGCTTAAAGACCTGAACGTTGATCGCATTGAAGTTGCCTCAGCAAGGGTTTCAACAGGTGAATTTGAGGCTATCAGGAGGATAACAGACTGGGCCCGTCATAACAATATCCTGGAAAAGGTTGAAGTGCTTGGATTTGTTGACGGTGAAGTTTCCATGGAATGGATAAGAAAGGCCGGCGGAAAGGTTATAAACCTGTTATGCAAAGGTTCGCTGAGGCATCTCGAAAAGCAGTTGAGAAAAACACCTGAAAAACATGTCAGTGATATCAAAGAGATCATAAGGAAAGCTGAATCATTTGATATGCAGGTAAATATATATCTCGAAGACTGGTCAAACGGTATGATAAGCTCTGAAGATTATGTCCTGTACATGATCGATTCCCTCAAGGATGAAAACGTGAGAAGATTCATGCTTCCCGATACTCTCGGGATCCTTAATCCTGAACAGACCTTTAATTTCTGCAAAAAGATAGTCGACAGGTATCCTTCGCTTCATTTTGATTTTCATGCTCACAATGATTATGATCTCGCCGTTGCCAACGTCTTTTCAGCAGTAAAGGCAGGGATAAAAGGGATTCATACTACAGTAAACGGGCTTGGTGAACGTGCCGGCAACGCTCCGCTTTCAAGCGTAATAGGCGTGTTGCGCGACCAGCTTGATACCGAAACTGGTATTAATGAATTTGAAATAACCAAGGCAAGCAGGATCGTCGAAACATTCAGCGGGATAAGAATACCTGTGAACAAGCCTGTCATCGGGGAGAATGTGTTTACGCAAACTTCAGGGGTGCATGCTGACGGCGATTGTAAAGACAATCTTTATTATAACAACCTCCTCCCGGAAAGATTCGGCAGAAAAAGAAAATATGCCCTCGGAAAACAGTCAGGAAAAGCAACGATAAGGAAGAACCTTGAAGAATTTGGCTTATCACTCGGTCCTGATTCCATTGAGAAGATCACTCAGCGGGTGATAGAGCTTGGCGACAAAAAGGAAAATGTCACCAGTGCCGACCTGCCATTTATAATAGCAGATGTGCTTGGATCCGATACTTCCGATTATAAGATCTTTATCAAAAATTATTCTCTTTCACTCTCATACGGTTTAAAGCCTTTTGCCAGTGTACAGATAGAAATTGACGGTAAGCTTTACCAGGAAACATCGTCAGGCGACGGTCAGTACGATGCTTTTATGAAAGCCCTGAGAGTGATCTACGACAGGCTGGGGAAAACCCTTCCCCTTCTTACTGATTACCAGGTATCAATTCCTCCCGGCGGTAAAACGGACGCTCTTGTCGAAACTATCATTACATGGAATCTTAATGACCGGGAATTTAAAACCAGAGGACTTGATGCCGATCAGACAGAATCAGCAATAAAAGCAACTGAAAAAATGCTGAATATAGTTGAAAACAACGATCTTAAGATGACTGAAAAAATGTTAATCAATGCCTCCGGCGAATAATAAATGTAAAATTTACACTTATGAGCAGATCATACAATATTGCAGTAATTCCCGGTGACGGCACGGGTCCCGAAGTTGTAAGGGAAGGCAGGAAAGTTCTTGATGCCGCAGCTTCAAAATTCGGCTTTAAGCTTAACTATGAAGAGTTCGATTTCGGCGGTGACCGCTACCTGAGAACTGGTGAAATACTTCCTGATTCTTCTATTGAACAGATGAAGAAATTTGATTCAATACTTCTTGGTGCAATAGGACATCCGGATGTAAAACCAGGGATCCTGGAAAAGGGAATTTTACTGAGACTCCGTTTTGAACTTGATCAGTATATTAATCTCCGGCCGGTCAAACTATATCCTGGCGTGGCCACTCCTCTTAAAGATAAAGGGCCGGAACATATTGACTATGTGGTTGTAAGAGAAAACACAGGCGATGTATATACCGGTATTGGCGGTGTTACACAGAAAGGCACTCCGCATGAAGTTGCAGTTCAGAACATGGTTTATACCAGGATGCAGGTGGAACGCTGCCTGAGATATGCATTTGAATATACCAGAAAAAGAAAGAAGAAAAATACTCTTGCCCTTTGCGGAAAAACAAATGTGCTCACATATGTCTATGATCTATGGGAAAGGGCATTTCATGAAATAGGCAAAGCCGATTATCCCGATATTACCCGCGAATACTATCATGTGGATGCGACCGTTATGTGGATGGTCAAGAATCCTGAATGGTTTGATGTGATTGTCACCGGGAACATGTTCGGCGATATCATTACCGACCTCGGTGCAATAACACAGGGCGGAATGGGTATAGCTGCAGGCGGTAATATCAATCCTGAAGGAGTTTCGATGTTTGAACCTATTGGCGGCTCAGCACCGAAATATACCGGCAGGAATGTAATCAATCCTCTTGCTGCTATTTCATCCGGCGCCATGATGCTTGATCATCTGGGAGAAGGAAAAGCTGCAAGTGCAATCGAGAAAGCGATCATGGATGTTACTGCAAATAAGATTAAAGACCTTGGAGCAGGGAAAATGGGTTACTCAACAACAGAGGTTGGTGATCTGGTGGCAGAAAGAGTGTAATTTGACCCCAAACCTAAATTACCTGAATATTAAGACATTACAGGGTTTATAGACCCCCTTCTTCGCCTTCGTCCCGCGCCGTCGGCAAGCCTATGGCGGCCGATGGTAGCCGCTTCGGCGGAGCAAGGTAGGGGAGTTAGGGGATTGGGGGGTTGGGGGATTGATGAGTTGTAAGGTTAGAAAAGGTGGATATCTATTTTTTCTTATTTATTCTTTCATTTATTAATTATTTATTATCTTTGCCTTCACATTTTCAGAAAATGAACTACATAATGTTACATCATCATCACTTCCATGCTTGCTCTCAGGCGAGGAAATAGTGATATGTGCAATTATTGAAAATATCGTTAAACCCGTCTGAGCATTCCGGACGGGTTTTTAATTAATGTCAGGTTTGCTCAGATAAAATAAAGACAGAATGAGCAAACTTAAAATTGCAATTCAAAAAAGCGGACGTCTCAGCGAAAACTCCTGCAAACTGCTTGAAGAGTGCGGAATAAAGTTCTCTAACGGAACAGGTGTCCTCAAGACTTCCGCAATGAATTTCCCTGTTGAGATTCTCTTCCTGAGAGATGACGACATTCCGCAATATGTTGAACAGCAGGTTGCCGATATCGGCATCCTGGGTAAAAACATGGTGCTTGAAAAGAACAGGGACGTGGTAATCCTTGAACAGCTGGGTTTTGCTCAGTGCCGTTTGTGCCTTGCCATCCCAAGAGTGGATAATTACACAGGTCCGTCGTACTTCAATAACAAGAAAGTGGCAACCAGCTACCCGAGGCTTCTGAGAGAATACTTCACAAAAAACAATATTTCAGCCGAGATAGAGGAGATAAGCGGAAGTGTTGAAATAGCTCCGGGTATTGGTCTGGCTGATGCTGTCTGTGATATTGCAAGTTCTGGCAGTACACTGTTAACCAATGGATTGCGGGAAGTGACAACAATCCTTAAAAGCCAGGCTGTGATAATCGGAAATAAAAATCTCAACGGCGCAAAAAAGGAAATCCTGAATAAGCTTATTTTCAGGATACGGGCGGTAAGGAATTCCAGGGAAAACAAATATATCCTCCTTAATGCGCCTGAATCAGCCGTCCCGGAAATCTGTAAGATCCTTCCAGGGATAAAAAGTCCTACCATCCTTCCCCTCGCTGAAAAAGGGTGGTGCAGCCTCCATTCAGTGGTCAGGGAGGATGAGTTCTGGGAAAGGATCGATCAGCTGAAGGCTGCAGGTGCTGAAGGGATCCTTGTCATACCAATTGAAAAAATGATACTGTGATGAAAACGATCACTTACCCGGTCAAAGAGGCCTGGGACAAGCTCTGCATCCGCCCTGCGGTTGACAAAACTGGCCTTGATGAAACCATAAAGAGTATTCTGAATGATGTTAAAAAACTCGGCGACAAAGCCCTGAATGACTATTCCCTGAAATATGACAATGTTAAGCTGGATGAAATAGAAATCCCTGAGAAGGAGATAAAAGAATCTGAGAATCAAATTGATGATGATGTAAAAGAAGCTATAGACATTGCCGTAAAAAATATTGAAAAATTCCACAGGGCCCAGCTATACAGGGAAGAGGTTGTTGAGACCATGCCTGGAATAAAATGCCGGAGAAAGAATGTTGCTGTTGAAAAGGTCGGACTATATATTCCGGGAGGCACAGCTCCGCTATTCTCCTCAGTTCTTATGCTCGCGATCCCGGCAAAAATTGCTGGCTGTAAACAGGTGGTGATGTGCACTCCTCCTGACAGGGAAGGAAAGATCAATCCGTTGATCTTATATGCCGCTTCTCTCTCAGGCGTTACCGGAATCTACAGGGTTGGCGGCGCTCAGGCCGTCGCAGCAATGGCTTACGGAACTGAAACGGTGCCAAGGGTTTATAAGATCTTTGGCCCCGGAAATCAGTATGTTACAAGGGCAAAGGAGCTGGTCCAGTGTGACGGTGCCACGATTGATATGCCGGCCGGTCCCAGTGAAGTACTGGTCATTGCCGATGATGCTGCTGATCCGGAGTTTGTTGCAGCCGACCTGCTTTCACAGGCCGAGCACGGCACCGACAGCCAGGTGGTATTGCTTACCGACAGCAAAAATTTAATGGACAGGGTAATGTCAGAGATCGAAAAACAACTCGCATGCCTGCCAAGGAAAGAAATTGCCGGGCAGGCACTGGAGAACAGCAGCCTCATCTTACTGCATGATCCCGGGGAATGCATTGAATTCAGCAATATGTACGCACCCGAACACCTTATATTAAATACTGCAAATGCTTCTGAACTGGCTGATAAGGTCATAAATGCCGGGTCGGTGTTCATCGGAAAGTACTCCTGTGAAAGTGCCGGGGATTACGCATCCGGGACAAATCACACATTGCCGACAAACGGGTTTGCAAAAAGCTTCAGCGGTGTTTCAATCGATAGCTTTGTCAAAAAGATCACCTTCCAGGAGATTTCCCGCGAAGGATTGAAAAGAATAGGACCTGCAATTGAAATAATGGCCGATGCAGAGTTGCTGAGCGGCCATAGCAACTCTGTAAAACTCAGATTAGAAAAAGAAACGGAATGATTGATTTAGATAACCTTGTAAGAAAAAATGTAAGGAGCCTTACCCCCTATTCATGCGCCAGGGATGAATTCCAGGGTAAGGAGGGTATTTTCCTTGATGCCAATGAGAATCCTTTCGGATCACTTAACAGGTATCCCGATCCTTACCAGAAGGAATTGAAAGCTGTCATAAGCAGAATAAAGAATATTGCTGAAGAAAAGATCTTTCCGGGAAACGGAAGCGATGAGATAATTGATCTTTGCTACAGGGTGTTCTGTGATCCAGGTATCGACAAAGCGCTGACCTTTTCACCCTCGTATGGCATGTACGAAGTGGCGGCTGAAGTGAATGACATTCAGATCATAAGGATTCCACTGAATGAATTCTTCCGGATTGAGTATGATAAAGTAACACCATGGTTATCAGACAAAAACCTTAAACTGATCCTGATCTGCTCACCTAACAACCCAACAGGCAACTGCCAGGACAAAAATGTCCTTGAAAAAATAATTTCTTCCTTTAAAGGCATCGTTCTCCTTGATGAAGCCTATATCGATTTTGCAGGGAAGCCATCATTTAAGGATTTGATTGATGATTACCCGAACCTTATTGTAATGCAGACATTAAGCAAGGCATTTGGAATGGCATCAGTAAGAGTCGGCATGGCATTCGCAAATCCTGACATTCTTTATTATTTCAACAAAATGAAAGCACCATATAATATCAGCACTGTCAACCAGGAAACCGTGATTGACAGGCTTTCGGATCTTTCAGTTTACAGGAAGGAGGTAACGACGATCATTGAAGAAAGAACGAGGCTTTCATCAGAACTTGAAAAACTGCCGGTTACTTTAAAAGTATATCCTTCTGACGCAAATTTTATCCTGGCAAAATTCAGTGATGCATCAAAAGTTTATAATTACCTGGCTGACAATGGTATAATTGTCAGAAACCGCAGCAGTGCGGTCAGTAACTGCCTCAGGATCACAATAGGAACCAGGAGTGAAAACAATGAACTTCTAAAAGCATTAAAATCATTTCAGATATGAAGAAAACCCTTTTTATTGACAGGGATGGAACAATAATCACCGAACCGGAAGATGAACAGGTTGACAGCCTGGGAAAATTCAGATTTATCCCCGGCGCAATAACAGGCCTGGCCAGGATTGCCAGGGAAACAGAATTTGAACTCGTTATGGTGACAAACCAGGATGGACTTGGAACGCCTTCCTTTCCTGAAGAAAGCTTCTGGCCCGTTCATGACAAACTATTGCAGATACTTAAGGATGAAGGAGTTGAATTTGCGGAGATCTTCATTGACAGGACATTCCCTGAGGAGAAATCTACCACCCGGAAGCCCGGTACAGCGATGCTGGTAAAATATCTTGCCGGAGGTGTTGACCTCGGGAATTCTTTTGTCATCGGAGACAGGCTGACTGATATTGAACTGGCGAAAAATCTCGGCTGCAACGCCATTTTCTTCAACATTAATAATTCTGATGATGCCGTTCTTTGCACGACAGACTGGAATGATATCTGTAGTTTTCTGAACTCGAGGCCAAGGAAAGCAGAGGTTCAGAGAAAGACCAGTGAAACTGATATCAGAATAAAACTTAATATTGACGGCATTGGTAATAGTCGTATTGATACAGGTATTGGATTCTTTGACCATATGCTCGACCAGGTTGCCAGACATGGAAACTTTGACCTTGAAATTGATGCAAGGGGCGACATGACAGATCAGGGCCACCACCTCATTGAAGATGTGGCTATAAGCCTTGGAGAAGCATTTCAAAAAGCCATTGGCAGTAAAAAGGGAATTGAGAGGTACGGATTCCTGCTTCCGATGGACGATTGCCTGGCACAGGTTGCCCTGGACCTGGGAGGCAGGCCCTGGCTCGTATGGGAGGCTGAATTCAGAAATCCGACAATCGGCGAAATGCCTTCAGAGATGTTCTTCCACTTTTTTAAATCGTTCAGCGATAATGCAAAATGCAGTCTGAACATTAAAGCTGAGGGCGACAATGAACATCATAAGATTGAAGCAATCTTCAAAGCATTTGCACGCGCACTGAAACAGGCTGTTAAAAAAACAGACAACTATGATATGCCTTCCACAAAAGGGAAACTATGATCGCGATCATTAAATATAATGCAGGCAACATAAGGTCGGTTCAGAATGCCTTGCTGAGGCTTGGATATGAAAGCATAATTACTGATGACAGGGAGGAGATCATCAGGGCTGAAAAGGTAATATTCCCGGGCGTGGGTGAAGCCGGCTCTGCTATGACTTATCTTAGAAAAAGGGAGATTGACCGGTTAATACTGTCATTGAAACAGCCTGTACTGGGAATATGCCTGGGATTGCAATTATTGTGCAGACATTCGGAAGAGGGTAATACAGAATGCCTTGGCATTTTTGATGCTGATGTAAAATTGTTCCCCCGTCAGGGTATTGTACCGCATATGGGATGGAATAACTTCTCCTCTGCCAAAGATGACCTTTTCAAAGGCATTTCTGTAAAAGATGATGTTTATTATGTCCACAGTTTTTATGCTGAACTCTCTTCATGCACAACAGCTGTCTGCGAATATATTCTGCCTTTCAGCGCTGCAATGCAGAAGGGAAATTTTTATGCAACCCAGTTTCATCCTGAAAAATCAGCTAAAACCGGTGAACAGATACTGAAGAATTTTTTGGAGTTATGAGAATAATAATGGCTCTGGATATCATTGACGGAAAATGCGTACGGCTTACCCGCGGCAAATACGAGACCAGTAAAATTTATAGCGAGAGTCCCCTGGAGGTAGCAAAGGCGATTGAAGATAATGGGATCGGGTACCTTCATTTTGTTGACCTGGATGGCGCAAAGCTTAAAAAGATAACAAATTACAGGATCCTTGAAGAGATATCTTCAAAGACAAAATTAAGAGTCGATTTCGGCGGAGGAGTAAGATCTGAAGAAGATCTCAGGATCGCTTTCAATTCAGGCGCAAACCAGGTCACAGCAGGCACCATAGCAGTCACTCAGCCTGCCCTGTTCCTGGAGTGGCTTGAACGTTACGGCAACGACAGGATAATACTGGGTGCAGACTTCAGAGAGGGAAAAATAGTATCGGGTGCATGGAAAGAGAACACTGATGAGGATATTGTATCATTTATTTCCGCTTACAGCTCGAGGGGAGTGAAGTACTCAATATGCACTGACGTGGAAAGGGATGGAATGATGAGAGGACCGGCAACAGAAAAATATAAGGAGATCCTCGGATCAGTCAGGATCAATCTTATCGCAAGCGGCGGTATCTCTTCCCTGAAAAATATTGAAGATATCAAAGCGATTGGTTGTGAGGGAGTTATTGTCGGCAAAGCATTCTATGAAGGGAAAATTAAACTACAGGATTTAAAAGTATTATGCTGAAGAAAAGAATCATACCGTGTCTTGACATCAGGGACGGCCGGACTGTTAAGGGTGTCAATTTCATAAATATCAGGGACGCCGGTGATCCCGTTGAACTGGCAAAGGTATACGCCGGCCGGGGCGCTGATGAGCTGGTCTTCCTGGATATTACCGCAACAATAGAAAACCGGCAGACACTAATTGTACTGGTAGAAAGAATAGCAGCTGAAATAAACATCCCTTTCACTGTCGGAGGCGGAATTAACAGTGTTGATGATGTCGGTTTTCTCCTTAAAGCCGGTGCTGATAAAATAACGATCAACTCGGCAGCTGTAAGAAGACCCGGGCTTATATCTGAAATTGCATCAAAATTCGGGAGTCAGTGTGTTGTGGTAGCAATAGACACAAACATTAGCGATGGTGAATGGATTGTATATGTTGACGGAGGACGTTTACCGTTACCGCTTAAAACGATCGACTGGGCCAGAAAAGCTGAAAGATCGGGTGCTGGTGAAATATTGCTTACATCAATGAAAAATGACGGCACAAAAGGAGGATTCTCAATTGAAATTACCGATATGATAAGCCGTAACGTGAACATTCCTGTAATTGCCTCAGGCGGTGCAGGCAGGAAAGAACATTTCAGAGAGGTTTTTACCAGCACAGGTTGCAGCGCAGCCCTGGCCGCAAGCGTGTTTCATTATGGAGAAATTGATATAAAAGAACTTAAGGAGTATCTTAATAATGAAAATATTGAAGTAAGATTATTTTAAACATATACTCATCCCCCCGGCCCCTTTCTCTACTGAAGCAAAGAAGGGGGTGTATATCACTGTAAATGAACATCTTCCCCCTCTTTACGAAGTAGAGAGGGGGAATCCTGAGCGCAGCGAAGGAAGGGGGTGAGTACATGAAAACCTAAATTAAAAAAACGAATATTATGAACAAGATCAATTTTAGTAAGGGAAACGGTCTCGTACCTGTGGTGATCCAGGATAATTCAACGCTTCAGGTGCTGATGGTCGGGTTTATGAACGAGGAAGCATTGGACAAAACAATTAAAGAAGGTAAGGTAACCTTTTTTTCCAGGAGCAGGTTCCGTCTCTGGACAAAAGGAGAAACATCCGGCAACCATTTGATTGTTAGGAATATAACAGCAGATTGCGATAATGATTCACTGCTTATCATGGCGGATCCTGAAGGTCCGGTTTGCCATACGGGGAATACTTCCTGCTTCGACAATGTTTCAGCCAGGGGATTCCTCTATGAACTTGAAAAGATCATCGATCAGAGAATTAATGATAATGCAAAGGATTCCTATACCAACAAAATATTTAAAGATGGAATAAACAAAGCAGCTCAGAAAGTCGGAGAGGAAGCTGTGGAACTGATAATTGAAGCAAAAGACGACAATCCTGAACTCTTCAAAAACGAAGCCGCCGACCTGCTATACCACTTATTGATCCTGTTCAAACTAAAAGGTTGCAGCTTGCAGGAAATTGAAGAATATCTGAAGAATCGTCATAAATTGAAGAAATAACCGCAAAGAACACAAAGAAGAATTCTATTAGAATTTTATTCCTTTGCGCTCCCGATAACTATGTAACACTTCAGAATTCAGGTAACAGAAATGCTAAATTTTTATTTTCAAATGTATTTGTCAATGGGTGAAGAAGATTCCTCGTCTTCGCCTCGGAATGGCAGGGAAAACGCCAGTAAAAGGGCTGAATTGAACAACAAACTGAGGCAAATCAGGCAATGATGAGCTAACTGGAATTTGTTACATGAATTGTGAAGAAATACATAGCTATCGGGACTTAGCGTGTTCTGCGGTTAAAAAACTCTTTCAACAATATCATCCGGAATATATTAATGGTTAATATCTTAAAGTTTTTTATCAGTTTAATTGTTTTGTTAAAAATTCCATTACTTTTGTAAGCCAATAAGACAGCAAGATGAATATTGTACACAATTATTACGCTTATTCTTTTTATTACTTTTTTTATTTTAAAAAGAGATAAGGGGATTTTTGTGTACAGTAAATGAATTAATATGATGCAAGGTCCCCGGGAAAGGGGACTTTTTTTTTAAAAGAAAATTTGAAATGAAAATCGCTATCCAGGGAGAACAGGGAAGTTTTCATGAAGTTGCTGCAAGGCACTATTTCAGTAGTGAAACATTCGAAATTGTACCCTGTGCTACATTCGATCTCACCCTTATGGCTGTGAAGGATAAAAATGCTGATTTTGCAATGATGGCTATTGAAAACGCGCGCTCGGGAAGCATCCTTTATAACTATTCACTTATAAGGGAGTCAGGAATGAAAATACTTGGCGAAATAAACCTGAGGATAAAACAAAACCTGATGGCGCTCCCGGGACAGTCGATCATGGCTATCAGGGAAATCAGATCTCACCCGATAGCTCTTTCACAATGCATGACGTATCTCAACCACCTGCGCGGAGTAACCCTGATTGAAAGTGATGATACGGCAGGAAGTGCAAAGCTTATCAGCGAAAACAACCTTTTTAATGTAGCTACTATCGCATCAACAAAAGCTGCTGAGATCTATGGACTGGAGATAATTGAACACGGTATAGAGACTTATAAAAAGAACTATACAAGGTTCCTGGTCCTGGGAGATAAAAAAGACGCCAACAAAGACGGAAACAAGGTATCAATCTGTTTTTCAACAGGTCACAAGCCGGGCTCGCTTGCGGCAGTGCTCGTAAGGCTGGCTGAGCTGGATATCAATTTATCCAAGATACAGTCGGTTCCCAGGCTCAACGGTGAATGGGAATATATGTTCTACCTTGATCTCGAATTGAAACCTGACCATGATATCGACCTGATCAAAAATATTCTTGAGAATTATACTACTAACCTTGAAGTGCTTGGGATATATAATAAAGGAGAAAAATTATATGAAAGTTAAACCTTCAAAGCGGACTGAAAGAGTACGGGAGTATTACTTCTCTCAGAAGCTAAGGCAGATCGATCAGATGCGAAAAGCCGGTGCGGACATAATTAACCTCGGTATAGGCAGTCCTGATCAGCCTCCTTCAGAAAACACCATCACCCGCCTGAGCGAAGAGGCCTCCAAACCATCATCGCACGGCTACCAGAGCTATACAGGAATTCCTGCTCTCCGGAAAGCTTTCGCTGACTGGTATAAAAAATATTTCAATGTTGAACTCGATCCTGAAGGCGAGATACTTCCGTTAATGGGATCCAAGGAAGGAATAATGCATATCAGCATGGCTTTCGTAAATCCCGGAGATGAGGTCCTTGTACCGAATCCGGGTTATCCCACATATTCTTCCGTGACCAGTCTTGTAGGCGGAAAAACAAGATACTACGACCTGGATGAAAAGAACGGATGGGTCCCTGATCTTCAGAAGCTTGAGAAGAGTGGTCTGCGTAAGGTCAGGCTCATGTGGATAAACTATCCTCATATGCCTACCGGGACCAGGGGATCTTTAAAGTTATTTGAAAAACTCGTTGCCTTTGCATTAAATCATAATATATTGCTTGTCAACGATAATCCGTACAGCTTCATCCTTAATGATGAATATCACAGCCTGCTGGCAGTTAATGGTGCAAAGGAGATCGCCCTTGAGCTCAATTCGCTGAGCAAATCCCATAATATGGCCGGGTGGAGGATCGGCATGGCAGCCGGGCATCGTGAATATATCAACAGCATCCTGAAGGTTAAAAGCAATATGGACTCAGGGATGTTCAGGGCATTACAGGTTGCTGCCGTTGAAGCTCTGTCCAATCCTTCTTCATGGTATGAGAGCGTCAACAGTGTTTATGGCAGGCGTCGTAAAATTGTTGAAGAGATCATGGATATCCTGGAGTGCCAATTCGATAGATCCCAGACCGGGTTGTTTGTCTGGGGACGAATTCCGGATTATATATCCGATTGTGAATCATTTGTGGAGGACATACTTAATAGGGCACATGTGTTCATCACTCCGGGTTTTATATTCGGAAGCCGGGGAGAACGATATATCCGTATCTCACTTTGTGCTGATGAAAAGACCCTGACCGAATCAAAAATCAGAATTATAAACAATAAACAGAAATGACAATTACAGTAGTAGGTATCGGACTCATAGGCGGTTCTCTGATGATTGACCTCAGAAAACGGAAATTTGCCGACAGGATAATCGGAGTGGACAATAATGTTCAGCACCGGAATATCGCTCAGCTTTGCGGTATCGTTGATGAAACAGACACTCTTGAAAATGCGGTTGACAAGAGCGATCTCATCATTCTTTGCACTCCGGTCAGCTCGAATTGTGCCATGCTTCCGGGAATTCTTGACAGGATTTCAGGAACATCAAAAGTGGTTTCCGATATGGGATCAACAAAGGGCAGCATTTCCGAGATATCGAAAAACCACCCTGCACGCGGGAGGTATGTGGCAGCACATCCTATGGCCGGTACTGAATATTCAGGCCCGCTTGCTGCTATAGGAAAGCTTTTCGACTACAAACCGGCAATAATATGCGATCCGGAGCTCAGCGATACGGATGCCCGCGACCTGATAGAAAGTATGCTGAAAGTGCTGAACATGCGAATAGTATATATGAATTCCGCAGTTCACGACGTTCATGTGGCATATGTTTCCCATATATCACATATTACTTCGTTCTCCCTTGCCCTGAGCGTACTCGAAAAGGAACAGGAAGAGGAGAATATCCTGACGCTTGCAGGAGGCGGCTTTGAGAGTACAGTCCGCCTTGCCAAAAGCAACGGAGATACATGGGCCCCGATATTTACTGAGAATGCTGAATATATTATTGAAGTGATTGATACTTTTATCGAAAAAATGAATCTCTTCAAGAAAAAGATCTCTGAAAGAGACCTGGATGGATTGAAATCAATCATGGAAGAAGCAAATAAAATACAAAAAATACTAAATTAATTCATTTACAGATGGTTGTAAGACTTGACACATCACCAATAAAGGAATGGAGGGGTTATAACGGAAGGCCTTTTCTAATCTCAGGTCCATGCAGTGCGGAAACCGAACAGCAGGTGATGGAAACTGCAAAACAGCTGGCACAATTAAATAAGGTAAGCGTGTTCCGTTCAGGTATATGGAAGCCGCGTACACGACCCAATACTTTCGAAGGGATCGGCATTGAAGGACTGAAATGGCTGAAAAGCGTGAAACAGGAGACCGGCTTGCTTGTTGGAACTGAAGTAGCCAACGAGCGGCATGTATATGAGGCGCTGAAATATGGTATCGACATGCTCTGGATAGGTGCACGTACATCTGTTAATCCTTTCACAGTACAGGAAATATCAAATGCTCTCAACGGAGTCGATGTGATGGTGCTGGTCAAGAACCCGATAAATCCGGATCTTGAATTATGGATCGGCGCTATAGAACGCATCGCAAAGGCTGGCATTAAGCGGCTGGGTGCAATACACCGTGGTTTCTCGGCATATGAGAAGACATCCTACAGGAACCAGCCGAACTGGCAGCTCCCTATCGAGCTCAGAAGAAGAATTCCGGATATTCCGCTGATCTGCGATCCCAGCCATATTGCAGGAAGCAGGGAATTCATCCATGAGATATCCCAAAAAGCACTCGATCTGAATTATGACGGGCTTATGATCGAATCACATATCGATCCTGACAATGCTCTCAGCGATGCGCAGCAGCAGATTACTCCGAATGACCTGAAGGAATTGCTGAGCAGGCTGATATTGCGAAATCCTTCGACATCAGATCCCAGACTACTTGATGTTCTTGGTGAACTGAGGCAGCAGATTGATATCTTTGATGATCATCTTATCGACCTGATAGAACAGAGGATGAAAGTAGCAGAAACGATCGGAGAGTATAAGAAAGATAATAATATCACTATCTTACAAAGCGTGCGCTGGGATGAAATTGTAAAAAGGGTTATGATAAAAGGCCAGGCAAAAGGACTCAGCCCGGAACTTATTGATACCATTTTCAAAGCTATTCACCAGGAATCTATCAATCACCAGATGAATATAATGAACAATGGCATCATAAAAGAACAAAAAGATCTGTAAAGCAGATATATACAATGGATATAACAATAGTCCCATCTTATGTGAAAGGTGAAGTCAACGCTCCATCATCAAAGAGCATGACTCAAAGGGCTATTGCTGCTGCGCTGCTGGCGACAGATGAAACCACGATATTTAATCCATCCGGGTGTGATGACTCCATAGCAGCTCTTAATATTGCGGCCGCGCTGGGAGCTGAAATACAGACCGGACTTAAAAAGCTGAAAATAAGAGGTACAGGCAGAATTAAAGAAAAAAAACTTTCCTGCGGAGAGTCAGGTCTTGCAATACGTATGTTCTCCCCGATAGCAGCTTTGTATAGTGATGAGATAACCATAACCGGGAACGGCTCTCTTCACAAAAGACCGATGTCGATGATTGAAGATGCTCTCCTGCAGTTAGGTGCAGAGTGCGATAGCAAAGGCGGATTTATTCCATTAAAGATCAAAGGTCCGGTCAAAGGAGGCAAATGTATTGTTGACGGATCAATCAGCTCACAGCTGCTGACGGGACTTCTGATGGCGCTGCCTTTGGCGGCTGAAGACTCAGAAATTACAGTCATGGACCTGAAGAGTAAACCGTATATAGATATGACACTCCAGATACTGGATAAGTTCGGGATAAAAGTACAGAATGACAATTATAAACTATTCAGGATCAGCGGGAATCAAAAATACAGGAGCGTCAGTTTTGAGGTTGAAAGCGACTGGAGCGGCGGAGCTTTTCTGCTTGTTTCCGGAGCAGTGAACGGTGAAATAACTGTGAATGGTCTCCGTCCCGACAGCAGGCAGAGCGATAAAGCCATACTAACCGCCCTGGATTCTGCAGGTGCCATGATGAGCATCAGGGAAAATTCCGTCAGGATATCAAAATCTGAGCTCCGATCATTCAGGTTTGATGCAACGGAATCGCCTGACCTTTTCCCTCCGCTTGTCGTGCTTGCAGCATATTGCAAGGGAGTATCCATAATAAAAGGAGTATCACGCCTTGCCCATAAGGAGAGCGACAGGGCAAATACCCTGAGGGAAGAATTCGGGAAACTAAACATAAACGTGGAACTTAAGGGTGATACGATGCTCGTCACCGGAGGAGAACCCATGGGAGCACAGGTCGACTCCCATAATGACCATCGCATTGCAATGGCAGCAGCAGTGGCAGCCTTGAGGGCATCAGACATGGTAACGATAAAAGATTCGCAATGTGTTGCCAAGTCCTATCCCGAATTCTTCGAAGATCTGCGTAATCTCGGAGCAACTGTTTATTAAACAATTGCCATTTTTTATTTAAAATCATTTAAAACATTAAATTTTATTCGTTTTTTTCTTGCAGATTAAAATTTTTATTTAGTTTTGCATACATGAAAATTATGAGGATATATAACTGGTGCTGGTGCAGCTTGACTGATTAAGCTGTGAAACAGGCCATTGTATAACCTTTAAAAGATATTTTTATCAACGGGCACGCTGTTCACAGCGTGCCTTTTTTATTTAAAATTCTTACTAACCAAATAACTTAAAACTATGAAAAAGATCAGAAAAATTTTATTAAGCGAAAAAGAGATGCCGAGGCAATGGTATAATCTGGCAGCTGATATTAAAGTACCACCTTTTATGAGCCCTGACGGACCGGTACCGGAAGAAGCGTGGGCGCCCGTCTTCCCTATGAATCTGGTTGAACAGGAATACAGTACACAGCGCTGGATAGATATCCCCGAAGGAATACTGGAACTCCTTACAAGGTATCGACCATCACCACTTTTCCGTGCTTATGACCTCGAACAGGCTATCGGCACTCCGGCCAGGATTTACTATAAAAATGAGAGTCTGTCACCTGCTGGCAGTCATAAGCCCAATACAGCTCTTGCACAGGCCTGGTATAATAAACAATTCGGGATTAAACGTCTGACAACTGAAACCGGCGCAGGTCAATGGGGTAGTGCACTTGCATATGCCTGCTCCCTGGTAGGACTGGAGTGTAAGGTATTTATGGTCAGAATAAGCTTTGATCAGAAACCTTACAGGAAACTTATGATGCAAACCTGGGGTGCTACATGTGTGGCAAGTCCGAGTAACGAAACCCAGGCAGGAAGAACCATTCTGGAAAAAATCCCCGATACTCCCGGTAGTCTTGGCATTGCGATCAGTGAAGCAATTGAAGCAGCAGTCACTGATCCCACAGGAAGCACCAGATATTCACTTGGCAGTGTGTTAAATCACGTGATGATGCACCAAACTATTATAGGCCTTGAAGCCAAGAAACAACTCAAAATAGCTGGTGAAAAGAAAGTTGATGTCATAATCGGTTGTGCAGGAGGTGGCAGCAATTTTGCCGGACTTGCATTCCCGTTTGTATATGATAAGATTAATGGAGAAAAGATTGATATTATACCCGTAGAACCTGCATCCTGCCCAACGTTAACCAAAGGTCCCTATGTTTACGATCATGGTGATACAGCTAAAATGACACCGCTTGTTGCCATGTATTCATTAGGCCACAGCTTTGTGCCAGCTCCCATTCATGCTGGTGGATTACGCTATCATGGCATGTCACCGCTCGTCAGCAAAGCAACCCAAGAAGGTCTTCTTTCACCTATGGCACTGCACCAACTTGAAAGTTATGAAGCCGGAATACTTTTTGCGAAAACCGAGGGAATAATTCCTGCACCTGAAACAACTCATGCTATTGCCGCTGTAATCCGAGAAGCCCAAAAAGCAAAAGAGGAAGCAAAAGAGAAAGTAATCCTTTTTAACTTTTCTGGTCATGGTTTGTTGGATTTAACAGGATATGATAAATTCCTTAACGGACAGCTGGAAAATTATGAGCTGCCTGATGATGTCATTACCGAGAACCTGAAAGAAATTGAAGGTTATCCAAAACCATAGCCCGGGAAACAAAGTTTTAGAAATCAGAATAGTCTGTCGGGTGAAGGAGGTATGCATTCGGTTTTATAACTGTATTTGCATATTCTTCCTTTGCCCGAAGATTTATCCAGTCGGGATGAGCGCCGAAAGCAGTCCAGTGTTCCTTTTGTGAATTCATATCAGAATAGGTAGTCATATACATCAGCCTGGGCTTCAGGCTACCAAATAATACCTGACCATAGAATACGGCGTTGGCTCCTATTTCTTCAAAAATTGCCATCTCGCCACCTTCATTGAACATATGGATTTTTTTTGTTGCTTTTGCCTCTGTCCAACTCTCATAACTCCTTAACTCATAAATCCTCTCTCCACGAGGTGTAGTAAATGAAGGCGCCCTGAATTGCGGCATGAATGAGAAGGCCTTCATGAATATACTTTCATATCTGGTAAAGGGAGGATCATTATAGGGAGCATCAAGAAATTCCTTGCCTTCCTGCTGGTGAACAGGATCGTTCTCAAGTGCTGTCAGGCCTTTAAGATATTGATCCATATCCTTATACGGAATGAAAACATAGACCATTTTGCCAAATGCCGTATCAGTTTCAACCGGTTTAAAAACGCCAATGGCGGTTATCCCGGCACTATGCATTGCTGGGATAAAAGCATCTTTAAGATACTTGTCAATAACAGCACCTTTTCCCGGATCTTTTAACCGGTAAATTCTTAATTCATAGTACATCTGTTTTGCAGGAGCTGCGCTCAGGGAAAATAGTGGTGTCGCCATAAAAGTAGTGATCACTGCTAACAGCAATCCATAACACATAATTCTACATTTTTTCATAGTATGGGTTTTTTATTATTGTTACACGTACTCACCCCCTTCTTTTCCCCCTCTCTGCTTACGCAAAGAGGGGGAATGTATTTATTTACAGATTATTAGCTCCCCCTCTTTACGAAGTAGAGAGGGGGATGGCTATGCAGGCCGAAGCTTTAGCGAAGGCCTGGGGGTGAGTACATACTTTAATATGTTTTTGAAAATTCTTCGAAAATCCTGTTCGCATTTTCTGGTTTCAGTTCAGAACCTGACTGAACATAAAATCTGTGATACAGATTCATGGATTCTCCTTTGTCAAGGTTAAAGTTTTTAGCTTCCTGTTTTGGATCATACGATTTCTGTCCAAGATTATTTACAGAAAAGAGACCATAGCCACGGGCATGTGCATAAGCCGGATAACCGGGATTATCAGGATGATCAAAGATACCAAAAGTGATCAGTGTATTATCTTTGGTTCCAGCAAGAATGACCCAGTTGTTTCGGGTACCCCAGACAGCATCCCCTTTAAGACCCTGGCTTGAGGTATACATGCCTGTAACACCAGTATTGTCAATTGCCTCAACAGTTGTCGGATTGCCTTTGTCATCAGTAAAAACTAAAGGCTGGTCTGATGGCATTTCAAATGCCCTGTCTACCCTTATCGCAAAGAGGCCTTCCTTATTATCCATGATAGTTACAGGACCGTTTTCAGCAGTGAGAGTTGTCAAATGATCAACTGTCCAGGCATTCTCTGTTCCTGAAAATATGTATTTCGTATTTTCAACAAGCACTGTATTCCCGTCATTATCATCCCAGTTTGCGACCACCTCCAGAATACCTTTTTTACCGCTTTCGGTCTTTACGATCTCTTTCACAACAATATGTCCATATGATCCTTTCTTGTCAGCCGGGATCGCTGATGAGTTATTCCAGAAATCAAAGCCGTTAACATTTCCATGGTTGAACCATAGCCCTACCTGGTGCGGATGATCAATCCGTTCACCTTTCCTGGGTTCAAGAGGGAATCCCCTGGTTATTACTGAGCCGTTGGGAGCATTTACCGGGTAGAGGAATGGTTTTTCATAATTTTTCGAATACTGGTATGATGCAAACAACCTGCCATCAATAAGAACATCAATCCTGTCCTTATTCTCGATCTTCACCAGCTTCACATCCTTTGTATCAGATGACTGGCAGCTTAAAGTAATCCCTGCGGCTAAAATAAATGCCGGCACAAACAACACGATCAAGTCTAACCTGCTGTTCTTTAGATATTTATGAAATATTTCCATTAAGATCTCTTTTAATATTGAAATACTTTTCCCCCTGCCATCACCTCCTGTGTCTTTTCATCGAAGGTTGCCTTTTCTCCTGTTCTCAGGCTTGCTGTACACATGATATTGGCAATTGAATGGTTATACCCTGCAACTACGTCGGCATTTGGTTTTCTGCGGTCACGGACACACTCCATCCAGTTTCGCATATGTGCCGTGGTCATCGGATCGCCGCCGGTATCTGCCGCCGTTTCAATGGTAACGTTCGGGAGATCAAAAGGCTCAAGAAGGTTTGCCTTCATGTTCATGGCTCTGGCTTCCCTCTCGATAAGTCCGCCTTCCGGTGTTACTTTGTTGGTATCAAGGTTCATCATACCGCCGTTTGAATAGTAAAGCTCTTTAGTGCCGCCGGCCGAATTTGTAAATCTTGAAGAATAAACAACCTGGAATCCTATATCAGGATTATTCGGATCGCCGTAATCCATTACAGCAGTCATGGTGTCAAAGTTGGTCCTGCCATCCTTCCAGAGGTAGATACCTCCGTTTGCTGATATGCTGCGCGGGTGGGCAAGCCTGGTGAACCAGTGAACAGTATCGATCTGGTGTGCCATCCACTGACCTGGTATACCCGAGGAATAAGGCCAGAACAGTCTGAATTCAAGGTATTTCCTCGGATTAAACGCATCCGCGGGACGGTTCATCAGGTATCTTTTCCAGTCTGTATCGGCTTCATTCAGAAGTGGCACAACATTCGGCCTTCTCCATCTTCCCGGCTGGTTGACGTTCCATGTCATTTCAACCATCACTATTTTTCCGAATTTGCCTGAATTTATATACTCATTTGCAGCAATATAATTAGGAGTGCTGCGCCGCTGTGAACCTATCTGGACAATTTTACCTGATCTCTGGACTGATCTCAGCGCCAGGCGGGCATCTTCCATCGTTTCCGCAAAAGGTTTTTCGACGTAGGCATCGCGTCCAACCTCAACTGCCTCAGCACAATGAAGTGCATGCTGGAAATCTGCCGTACTGATGATTACCGCATCAGTATCATCTTTCCCGTAAAGCTCTTCATTGTTACGGGCAAGCCTGAGAGTGATCCCTTTTGCCTTGAAGAAGGTGTCAGCTTCTTCCCGTCTCCTGCTCCAGAGATCGGAAAGAGCGGTAAACTCAAAATTGAGCTCTTTGGCCAGACCCATAAAAGCAGGCACCAGTGAAGCCCTGAACCGGTCCGAGTAACCAACAATACCAACACGGATCCTGTCATTTGCGCCAAGGATACGTGAATAACTCTTTGCGCCGAGAGTTAAACCTGCGGCGCCGAGAGCAGTTTTCTGAATAAATTCTCTTCGGGTTGACATAATTTTATTATTTGAAATTAATTATTGTTCAAAAGACTAATCAGGTAAAAGTAATTTAAATCGGTTTTATTATACATAAATAGCATGCCTTTTTTCGCACATCATTTTGTTTAAATGTTATTTTTGTCAGATTATGGGGAAAAATGAAAAAAAAGATCATTGTTGACATGGACGGAGTGCTGACAGATGTCTACAACCGCATGTTTGAAATGTATGAAAAAGAGACCGGCCGCAGACTTACAGCTGAAGATATTGCCGGAAAACTTGAGGAAGAGGCTTTCCCGGATCAGAGAAGATGGGTATCGGAACCGGGATTCTTCAGGACACTTCCTGTTATGGAAGGAAGCCAGGAAGTTCTGAAAAAGCTGAATAAAAAATATGATATTATTGTAGTATCTTTAGCAACTGAATTCCCTAACAGCCTGACAGACAAACTTATGTGGTTACATGAGCACTTCTCGTTTATAAGCTGGAAGCAGATTGTATTCTGCGGTGACAAAAGCCTTATTAAAGCAGATATCATGATTGACGATCATCCCAAGAATCTTGATAATTTTAAGGGTAAAACATATATATTTACTCAACCTCTTAATCTACTTATTAATAACAGCAGGCATACCCGGGTAAATTCCTGGGCAGAAATAGAAAAAATCCTTATATCATAAAAATGGAAAAAGAAAATAAACCGGCCGTAAAAAGGCTTTACTCGCTTGATGCCCTTCGCGGCTTCGATATGTTCTGGATAATGGGAGGCGAAGGTATCTTCATCTCTCTTGCAGCAATTACCGGCTGGCCGGTATTTGAATGGTGTGCAAAACAGCTGGATCATGTTCCGTGGCACGGCTTTGTATTCTACGATATGATATTCCCGCTATTCCTTTTCATAGCCGGAATATCCTTCCCGTTTTCTCTTAAGAAAAGACTTGAAAAGGATGAAAGCAGGAGATCAATTTACAGACACATTATTTTCCGCGGACTGATCCTTGTTGTTCTAGGTATCCTTTATAACAACGGGCTGAGATTCCACCTGGGCGAATTGCGATACGGAAGTGTTCTGGGCCGTATTGGTCTTGCATGGATGTTTGCCGCAATTATTTTCATGAATACAAAACTGACAGCCAGGGTCATATGGTTCTGGGGACTGATACTTGTTTACTGGCTTCTTCTGGTACTGTTTCCTGCTCATGATCTCGGCTCAACCGATAAATTCTCACAGGAAGGAAACCTGGCAAGCTTTATCGACCGTATCCTGATGCCCGGCAGACTCTACCTCGGAAATCATGATCCCGAAGGCATTTTCAGCACGGTACCGGCGATCTCCACAGCTTTGCTGGGTATGCTTACAGGACAATTCATGTTATCAGGATACCTGGAAAACAAACCTTTACGCAAGGTTCTTTATATGTTCATCGCAGCTGTTGCATTTATGGTGATCGGGAAACTCTGGGACCTTGTTTTCCCGATAAACAAAAACATATGGTCAAGCTCGTTTGTGTGCTGGGTAGGCGGATTGAGCCTCCTGTTCTTTACCATTTTCCATCTGATAATCGACATCTGGAATTTCAGGAAATGGGCTTTTTTCTTTGTCATTATAGGGATGAATCCAATTACCATATACCTTGTGAACAGGATCATCAATTTCAGATCAGCATCCAGGTTTTTCTTCGGAGGGTTTTCGGAACTGCTGCCTGAAGCATGGGCTCCTTTTGTGGAAGCTGTCGGTGTGACGGCAATCGGCTGGGTATTCCTTTATTTTCTGTACAGAAAAAAGATTTTCCTGAAAATATAAGGTAAAACAACGGATTTAAAGACTTATAAACTGATAATTAAATGTCTGATATTTGAGAAAATCATGAAATATCATATTAATGGGATCCCATAATTCAATCCTGCGAATCCTGATCCATTTGAGGAATTCAGCCTGCCGTTGAGTCCACATTCGCCGGTAATGATAACAAATTGATTTCTCGGGTTCTCTTTTACCTGGTTATTATTGATTTATTTTTCAGAAATAAAATGAAGGCATCATAATAGGTGTTACTTATCGGAAGATATTCTTTTGCAATTATTGCTCTTTTCCTGTCTATCGCTTCTATCTTACTGATAGCAACAACATAAGATTTATGTATTCTGAAAAACTTTGATTCAGGTAAAAGTCTTTCTATTTCAGAAAATGAAGAGAGGGTCATTATTTTTCCGCCCGTTGTGTGGATCATAATATAATCCCTCATCCCCTGTAAATATAAAATATCATCAATTCTCACCTTCTTATATTTATAGGCAGTTTTTACAAAAATGAATTCTTTCTGATTACTTATTGTTGATCCTTCATCATGTTCATTTCCCCGAACTTCATTATACGCAATAAATTGATTCAGGGCTTTTGTGGATGCCTGAAGGAATCTTTCAAAATCGAAAGGCTTAAGAAGATAATCACATACATTAAGCTCAAATCCTTTCACAGCATATGAGGCATATGCTGTTGTTAGAATTGCTATCGGCTTTTTCGATAATGATTCAATAACCTTAAGTCCTGAAATATCATCCATCTGAATATCAAGAAACATAAGGTCAACTTCGTTTCTCTGAATAAACTCTATGGCTTCTATGCCGGTCAGGAATTTCCCTTTAAGTACCAAAAAAGGAATTTTACTGATGTACATCTCAATCTTTTGCAGAGAAGGAGGCTCATCATCTACTGCAATACATCTGAGTGTTTTCATGATCCTGAAAATTTTTGAAAATCAATTAGAGAATTTATCAATTTTATCATCCTCACCGGTTTCCAGTATTAATCTCACTTTAAAACTGGTCAAATCCTCATCAATTGACAGAGTATGTCTTTCCGGGTAAAGTAGTTCGAGTCTTCGTTTAACATTTGAAATCCCCAATCCTGCAGGATTATTTTGATGTGGTATCTTTTTCCAGTTAAATGCTTCAAACTCGACCCGCGTCATTTTAAAACTGAACCTGATAATTATACATTTTGGATAATTCCTGTCACAAAATTTTATCGTATTTTCAATAAATGGCAGGAACAACATAGGTGCAATAGTGATTTTTGAATAATCGCCATCTGTTAAAAACTCTATTTTATCCCCGGGAGTCATCCGGATAGAAAACACCTCAAGATAGTCCTTTATATAATCGATTTCCTGAAACATTGGTACTCTTTCCTGATTTGTCTCATAAAGTGCATATCTCAGCAGACCGGACAGATTGATAACTGTCCTTGAGGCTTTATCCGGATCGTAGTAGATCATCGAATCTATGTTGTTCAGGGTATTGAAAAGGAAGTGCTGGTTTAACTGGGTTTTCAGAAGATTAAGCTCGTTTTTCAGGTTTTGACTTATAAGTTCAGCCTTTTCTGACTGAGTAATTATCCACTTTCTGAACAGGTGAAGTATTGAGAATAGACCTATAGGGAAGAATGCTGTATTTAAAAGATAAGTGAAATTTACATAACTGAAATAATCTTTAACGTCCTGGCCGTTATAAATTCTATCCAGGTCAAAGTTAAAGACTTTACGGTAAATAAATATTTCCAATAATATTGTCAATAAGGTTATTAAAATAAATTCCAGGTATTTTTTCTTTAAAAGAATATGATCAATATAAAAAATGATCAGGTATGTAAAAAGAATATCAAGAATCAGGAATGAAGCATGGTACTTTATTGCATCCCATAACAAAAAATCTGTTCCGGAAACAAACGATTGATAGAAAAGTGTAAATGCGAATAATATAATCCACAGACATGAATGAACCGCAAATCTGTGAAATCCGGATTTGTAAAAAACAATTGAAGAGAGTTGATCTTTGTCCATTTTCAGTGATTCCGCAAAAATAAAGATCAAACCTGAAAAATAATTCTTTTTCTCATGAAATCAGGTTTTTAACTCAATAATTATATCACATATATTTACATCTTATTCTTCTTATTATGGTATAATGATTATTTATTTTCAGCAACAGTTTTTATTTTTCTTCAAATCTGAATGAATTGGTGCAACAGTCAAAAGCTTAATCCAGAAAAGAGGTTGCATAAAAAGATTTTTTCAAAGTACTTTAATACAACCTTTTAACTAGGTATATTCAATATTAATAGTCCGGATTCTGGACCAGCCCAAGTGAAATATCAAGTTCTCTTTGCGGGATCGCCATAATTATTCTGTAATCGGTACAGGAGATCGGAGTGATCTGGACAATCGGGGCATTAATATCTGTTTTGTTCCTCACCAGGTCAAACATTCTGTGGTTTTCACAGAAAAGCTCGCGGCGTCTTTCATCAAGGATATCATCAAGAGTCACTGATGCAGCATTAGTATAGCCGGTGATCCTTTTTACTCTCAAGGCGTTATAATAATCGACTGCTTCCAGGGATCCTGCTGCAGTGCCTCCTTTCAGCTTTGCTTCCGCAGCGATAAGATAGACTTCCGACATTCTTATGATCTTCGGATTATTAACATAGGATGGCGCAGTGGCTCCCTCCTGTCCAAGGTATTTCCGGGGATACCATGCAAGATACTGACCACCTGAAGACATCTGGACTATAATATCCGACCTGATATCATTAAGGTCAGCTCTCAGCCACGCAACAAAAGCATCCGTTGCGGCGCATTCACAATAACCATTGGGAATAGTATAGTATCCTATTGAATTTCTCTGAGCATTCACATTGTCGGTTGTGATAATCTCAAATAATGATTCGCTGGTCGCTGTTTTCGACCATACTGAAAGATATTCGTCCCGCTCATATAATTTATACCCTTTGTCATTATTAATCACCTCAACTGCAGCCGATAATGCATTACTGTAATCACTCAGGTAGAGATATACCCTTGCCTGTAATCCTTTTGCCGACCAGTAATTAATTTTTCCATAAGATTTTTCCTTTGATAGTTTAGGAAGAGATGTGGCCAAGTCAGCCAATACCTGATCATAAGTTTTCTGTAAAGTTGACCTGGTAAATGTGGCATCAGGCTGGTAATATTCCGTTGAAAGCACTATACCGGAATTAGGTGCATTCATATCGGATGCAACGGACGGCAGCTTGGCGAACAGACGTGCTGCATCAAAATGAAGAAGAGCTCTCATTGCATACAGCTGACCAACTAAATTATCATATTCAGCCTGTTCTCCTGTTTCAATTTTAATTGAGCTGACAACTTCGAGTATATTATTTATCCTGGCCAGTGCAGTATAGATATTTTCATATATCCGTCTTGGCATTTCTGAAGTTGCATCATGTTCATACCTCGTTATTGGTGCAAAGTGGTTAAATGAACCCATATACCTGGTATCACCTCCTTTGCCATCGGCATAAAGACCGAAATCACCTGCATAGGATGCCCTGTTGGTGTAAAGTACATATACTCCGTTAAGAGCTAATTTGAGGTCATTTACGGTTGTTATTGCTGATGAGGAAGGAAGCTGGTCCGATGGCATCTGGTCCAGCATATCAGTACAGCCAACCAGAAATATTAAGAATAATAAGATAAGTTTTTTCATTTTAGCGTTATTAAGTTGTTAAAAATCAAGATTAATGCTGAAATTTATAGTCCTTGCCTGAGGTGTATCAACTGTCCTGTAACCATTCAGAGAAACTTCAGGATCCACATGCTTTTCGGCCTGGTAAAGGAATGCCAGGTTGCTGGCTGAAACCGATAAAGTAATCCCTTTGGTTATCCCCGTAAAGGATATCAGGCTCTCAGGAAGTCTGTAACTGAGTACAAGTTCTTTGATTCTCAGGAAATCTGTAGATAAAATATGCATCGTGGACCACCTGTCCGGTCTGCCCGACCACACTGCAACAGGCCTCGGATATTTAGCTATATCGCCCGGTTTGGTCCAGTAATTTCCTGCAACTTCTTTATCATAATTAAATGAGCCAAATCTCACACCATGGTTTTTCTGAAAATAACCCGGATAATCAAACATATTACCTCCAAACTGATAGATTATTAACATATCCAAGGAGATCCCTTTAAACGATAGGGAGTTGTTGATACTTCCCATCATATCCGGATATGCTTTTGCTACAAGTCCTCTCTGTGCATTGGCATAGAAATATGTAAGATTAGAGCTTTCAGCCGGTAGAGAGGGATTAACAACAAATCTGGCCAGTCCTGATTCAGGATCCACGTCATGCCAAACCGGTAGATAAAATGTGTAAAGGTTCTCGTTCTCTCTGTAAATATAATTACTTCCGTCACCTTGTATTATATCATTGCCGCCCGGCAGTTTTTCGACTGTCGATTTCAGGGTCGAAAGAGTAAGATCCAGGTTCCATTTCAGATCTGAACTTAATATATCAGCCAGGTGCAATTCAACCTCAACCCCTTTATTGCTTATCTCACCTGTATTCTGCAAAGCTGACTCAAATCCCGTCAGGTATGAAGTCGGGACTTCTAACAACAGATTCACAGTGTGTTTATTGAAATATTCAACGGAGAGAGAGAGTTTATTGAAAAGACCTATATCCATCCCGAAATTCATATTATTACTCATTTCCCATCCCAGGTTTTTGTTCTCAGGCTGAGAAAGATAAATTGCAGATTCTGATCCGTAAATGCCGCCAAAATCATACAGACCCAGGTGCCCGTAGCTGCCTGAAGGTAAATTCCCGTTCGTACCGTATGAGAATCTGATCTTTCCATCGGTCAGCCAGTCTGATTGCAGGAAGGATTCCTTTGAAAACCTCCAGCTGGCCGATAATGAATAGAATATCGCGTCCCTTTTATCTATCCCAAGCTGGGATGATTGATCTGACCTGATGCTTGCAGAAAGATAATACCTGTCATCATAGTTATAGTTTATATTGGAGAAAAATGACTGAAGGTATCTCTTGTAGATATTGCTTGAAACATAACGGGGCTGACCAACAGATAATTGGTCCAGTTTGTCGGTAGAATAATTGCTTGCCGAAGTAAAAATATACAGATTGTTATATAGCTGTGTTTCAAAACCGATTAATGCACTTATTGAATGACGTCCATAAGTATCATTGAAGTTCAGAAGATTGGAGGAGGTTATTTGAGATGTATTGTCATGAGGTCTTTCTCCGAGCCCGTTTAAACTCTCACCATCAATTGAAGTGGGGCCCCAGTATCTGAATCCTTCAACATTAAAATAGTCGATTGCATTCGTTGATTTGAAATTCAGAAAGTCAGTAAATCTGATTGAAGCTGTTCCGCTGGAAATTACTCGGTAGGTTTTATTATTCGTAAAAGCCTGCTCCGGAAGCATTGCATAAAGAGCATTCTTTACACGGGTATTGAAACTCGCATTCAAATTCAGGCTACCGTCATCATTGTATATTTTACTGGTAGGATTTCCTGACATTATTAAGCTTAACGGGCTGGCTGTCGCAATTCCCTGGACCTGATCAGTCTGATTCATCCTTCCATTCTGATCGGAATAAGAGAGCATGGTATTGAATGAAAGATCGAACCACTTGTTTATACTGCTTTCAATATTGACAGTACCTGTATATCTTTTGTACTTATATAATTCAACAATACCTTGTACATCCTTATATCCAAGGCTTGTATAAAATCTGGCTTTCTTTGTTCCTCCGGAAGCCGACAGTTGATATTCCTGGTCAGATCCCTTTCCGTAAACTGCAGACCACCAGTCAGTATCGACATTGGGATCGTCAACATAAGAATAATCTGCATAATTAGCTTCAACCCAGTCTTCTGCAGCCTGATTAACAGTCTCATTCCCATAATTAGCGCTGCCCGGGACAAGAGCGTTAAGCTGATTCAATCTGTATCCAAGCAGGGCAGCCCTTTCATATTCAATATACTGAGGGCCGGACATTTGTTTGTATGAATCGGTTGCTATCCGGGATATCCCATAGCCGGCCTTTAGATTGAAATTTACTTCACCCTCTCCTCCTTTCTTAGTTGTAATGATTACGACTCCGTTTGCAGCCCTGGAACCATATAACGAGGCAGCAGCCGCATCTTTCAGTACCGTTATGGATTCAATATCCTGAGGATTTATAGAAGAGAGCACATTTGAGCTTATCCGTGAATTGCCAAATTGTCCTGTTATGATTGGAATTCCATCCACGATATAAAGTGGTGAGGTTGATCCTGTGATTGAGCCGATACCCCTTATCTGGATATCACCGCTGGAGCCGGGATCACCTGTAAGGGATGTGACTCTGACACCTGTTGCTTTCCCGGACAAGGCTTTATCCAGAGATTCGGTAATCGTTGCGGCCAGTTTATCGGAAGTGACATTTTGCGCTGATCCTGTAAAGGTGGATCTTTTTGCCGTGCCATAAGCTACTACCAGAACTTCATCCATTTTAATAATGTCAGGCTCAAGTACTATATTCAGAGTTTGCTGATCGGAAATACTCAGTTCCTGAGTTTTGTATCCTACAAAACTAAAGACAAGTGTCTGTCCGCTCTGCGCACTGATAGTAAATTTCCCATCTGTATCAGTTAAGGTGCCTGACACAGTACCTTTTACCACAACTGAAACCCCGGGAAGCGGGGCCCCGTCTTCAGAGCCTGTAACAGCTCCCGTAACTTGTATTGCTTGTGAATGTAGCGTCCAGGAAGCGCTGACAACCAATACAATAGTGAATAACAGTTTTTTCATAGAATTCAGGTTTTTAGTTAGAAATTATTATTTTAAATCTTCTCATAGCTCATCTGAATCCATGCAATTTGAACTTAAATCATAATTAACAGAATTAAAATCGACCACCTGAGAATAGAAAAATGCGAATTGCAGCTTTTTATCTGCGACATGGATGATGAGGTTTGATCCTCAAAAAAAGCAGGTCGAAATAGAATATTGAAATCCATCACCACACTAAAATCCGGCTTGTCAGCAAAATAAACCAGCTTGACGATTTAATCCTTTATGGTGCAGAATAGTTTTTCTGATGATCAGCATATCTATAAACTTTATGCTGATATTCCTGGTGAACCAGAAATATTTCATTATAAGAAATGGGACAATTGTGTTTTAGTATTCATTTAAAAATCAAAGCCATGAAACTTTTATTAAGACTTTTTACAGTAACTGCCCTTTTAATAGGAATTGAACCTGTTTTAACTGCCCAGGAAGTTGTTTCGGGAGGAAATACTTATTCAGCATTTGGTAAATACTCAATAGAAGAAACAAACACTCCTGATACCCTCTGCGGAATGAACGGATGTCCGTATTTAGTAAAATTTGAAAACTCAGATATCGTATTGAAAGTATTTATCTGGAAGGAAAACGGTATCAAAAAATATGTAGCCCTGTCTGATGATCTTTCCGTCCAGTATGTCTGTAATAAAGATTTTATCGGCATAGAGAAACTAAGCAAGAAATTCTTAAAACACGGATATTGTACAAATGACAGTATCCTTAACAGGTCCCAGTATTTCCATCAGAAAATAATTGCCCGGGGAGAGCGAAGTGATATAGACAATGTAGCTCTTATCGCATCTTATTATCCGCATCTGGTTTTAAAAGATCATGATACTTTTTTAGCAAATTGAAGATCCCATTCAAATGATCTGATCAGACGAAACATTTGTTATTAACTGCAGGAAGAATATTTCCGGATATTTTTCCTGTTTTTTATCCATATCATTTAAGAAATCCAGGAAGTAATAGAATCATTTTCTATTGCGATTAATTACAATCCGAATGACTTGCAACCTAAATAAAAGAAATGTGCTGTCGTTGAGGATTGTATGAAGAAGTATTTTTATACTATTAACCTAAAACTAAGTATCAATCCCCCGACAGCACATTTGCGATTTAGAACAAAACTATTTACCAGTTTAGCCATCTGAAAATATATTATGCAAGTCATTTAAAATAATCGACGAAATTGACTTTTTCAGCAATGACATAATTTACTGCATATACAAAAATCGCTTTAACCCGGACAGTAAGGAAGTATAAGCAACAGATAAGTTTTTTATCTGCCCGGTTTTATTCCGATCCAGAGAAATGCACCGATAACTGCCAGAACGGCAGCAACATGCAGAGCATTTTCCCACCCTATGTAACTTGCTATTATTGGTGTAAGTGCAGGTGAGATCAATCCTCCGAGGTTGCTGCCCATGTTCATTATCCCACCGGCTGTGCCGCTTTTATTTCCTGCAATTCTCATCATCATAGCCCAGAAAGGGCCTTCAACACACAGGATAAGAGCTGTGGCGAACGCAAGGCTTATTGCAGCAATCACAGCACTTGCTGTATGAGCACCTATGGAAATCAATATCCCTGACATGGCCATTCCGGCTAAAGGAACTATTCTTCGTCCCCATACCGGACCGGATCTGCCTGTAGCAAGTCTGTCTGAGATCAGTCCTCCAAGCGGAATGGAAATAATTGATAATATCCATGGCAGGCTGCTCATCCAGGCACCGCTAAGCAGTCCGAAGTGACGCTCCTGAACAAGATAAAGGTAAAACCACGTTACAAAAATATACCCGACATAACCCTGCAGAGTATAGCTTATTGTCAGAAGATAAAAGCTGACCGATCTTATCTTTCCTTTTTCTTTCGGGTCGGGTCCCTTTTTTTCCGCGGGATAAAATGAATTTATATTTTCCGGCTCTTTGATCCTCAGCCAGATCAAAGCAATAATAAGAGCAGGTATTGCGGAAGCAATCAAAGCCGCACGCCAGCCCATTGTTACCATTATGTTGGATACCAGCGGAGGAGCAAGAGCAGAACCAAGGCCTATCGATGCAATGACAATTCCGTTGGCCCTTCCCTGGAACCGGGGAATGACCCACCGTGAAACGCCCTGAGCTGAGCCGGGATAGGTGGGCGATGCGGCTATTCCCATCAGAAAGCGGAAGATCATAAAAACGATCAATGCAGTAGCTGCTGTGAACTGAAATTTTCCCCGGCCAGTAAATGTCTGTATAACGGTGATGATGACCCAAAACCATACAATCCACGAGAGCACGCGGCGTGCCCCGAACCGGTCGGCAACCATACCTGAGGGAACCTGAAAAAGAGCATAACCCAGAAGGAATGCGCTGAAGATACGTCCCATTTCTATCTGGGACAATCCGAATTCGTCCATCAGCAGGGGAGCGGCCGTTGAAACGTTAACACGGCATATATATCCTGCTGTTGCAGTCGCACACAGCATGGCAACAATCGGCCATGGTTTACGGACAGAAGATTTCATATACACTTCTGCATAAGTATCTCGGAGGCTCCTTCAATGATGTAATCCCTGAATTCACAGGCAGCCTGATATCCGTGTTTCTCATATAATCTCCTTGCCCGTTGATTGAAAGATGAAACACAAATAAAGATAAACCTGGCTTTACCCCTGAAAATATCCTCTGCGAAAGAAAGCAGGGCGCTGCCAATTCCACCGCCCCGGTACTCAGGCCAAACGGCAATTGATTTGATATAAGGAGAACCTGCCACACCACGGGGATCAATAAGAATGATACCGGAAGGTTTGTTTTCTGAATAAGCAACATATAATTGATATTCAGGATCATTACAGTTTTTCCTGCACTGCTCAATGCTTATCCGCAATGTTATCCATGGCTCTGAATCCGCTAGCAAATGAGCTGCCATATCCCTTTCGTAGTCAGTGGCAGCACGTATTTCAATCTTTTCCATCTTATTACCTCTTATATTACCAATTCTTTACATCCCTGTGCTGGCGTTGATCTGTAATCCGTGCCTCCAAATTACAAAATGCTGGTATAAATTGAAATGTATTTTATCTTTATATAGAATTTTACCGGAAATGAAAGCTAAATTGTTCCTTACCCTATTCTTTCTGATAGAATGCTTTACAGCATTTCCTCAGGAAGCCAAATTATCATGGCCTGAGATAACAAGTCAGAACAAACCATGGACGCGCTGGTGGTGGCCGGGAAGTATTGTAACTCCCGAAGATATAACCATCAACCTGGAAAAGTACAGGGAAGCCGGCCTGGGAGGTATGGAAATAACTGTCATATATGGCGTAAAAGGACAGGAAGGCAAATTCATAACCTACCTGTCGCCCGAGTGGATGAAGGTTTTCACCCACACACTTAAGGAAGCAGAGCGCCTGGATCTCGGTATTGACCTGTCCAATGCCTCAGGATGGCCTTTCGGCGGACCATGGGTTGATCCGGCTGATGCCTGCAAGAATATTAACTATAAGACCTATTCGCTAAGCACCGGTGAAAAGCTGACTGAAAAAATAGAGTTCAGGCAGCCGGCCCTGGTGAGGCCGATTGGTCAGAAACCTGATATCTCCGGACTTAATGATCCCATCGGCCGGAATAAAGATCTTCAGCTATATGCTCTTGACCAGATCAAATTTGATAAGCCTCTTCCTGTCCAGGCAGTTGTCGCTTATTCCGATTCAGGAAAAGCAGTGAACCTTTCCGGTCTTGTTACTCCCGAAAGAGACCTTGACTGGACAGCTCCTACGGGAAGGTGGACAATCTACGCTCTTTTCCAGGGATGGCACGGCAAGCAGGTTGAAAGGGCCGGACCCGGTGGTGAAGGCGATGTCATAGACCATTTTTCCGGTCAGGCAATCACCAGGTATCTTAAGCATTTTGATACGGTTTTCCAGGATTATGACTTAAAATACTTGCGGGGCTATTTCAATGATTCGTACGAGGTTGATGATGCCTCGGGACAGGCAAACTGGACAAATGACCTGTTTTATGAGTTCGCAATAAGAAGAGGATACAACCTTGCAGAGCACCTGCCTGCCCTGTTCCAGAAAGATGATCCTGATAAGAATGCCCGTGTCCTCTCAGATTACAGGCAGACGATTTCCGACCTTATCCTTGAAAAGTTTACGGCATACTGGACAAACTGGGCGCATAAGCAGGGGAAAACTACACGAAGCCAGTCGCATGGCTCCCCGGGAAATATTCTCGATCTCTATGCAGCAACAGACATACCTGAAACGGAGGGCAATGAAATAACACGTCTCAAATTTGCCTCGTCAGCGGCTAATGTCACAGGTAAACCATATGCATCATGCGAGGCTGCAACATGGCTGGGGGAACATTTTTCTTCAAACCTTGCCGATATCCGAAAAGCCGTCGACCTGTTCTTCCTGGCAGGAATAAACCATGTTTTCTATCATGGTACATCCTATTCACCCGAGAATGAACCATGGCCCGGATTCCTCTTTTATGCCGCAGTTGAATTGACTCCTGCAAATCCGATCTGGAACGATTTCAGGGCACTTAATGATTATGTTGCCCGGGTCCAGTCATTTTTACAGCAGGGAATGGCCGATAATGACATACTGTTATATTTCCCAATATTCGACAGGTATGCAGATTACGGAAAAGGTATGCTTGAACATTTTGATGCTATAAGCCCGGCATACAACGGAACCCCTTTTAAGGCTGCAGCGGAATCCCTGATTGAAAAGGGATACGCCTACGATTATATTTCTGACCTGCAGTTAATGACCACTGTATCCTATGAAAACTTACTCGAGACAGAAGGAAATATTTACAAAACGCTGATCCTGCCCGGATGCAAATATATCCCTATCGAGACATTTGGGCAGATACTGAGACTGGTAAATGAAGGAGCCCATATTATATTATACGGAGATCTTCCTGAAAATGTTTCAGGATGGGCAGAAAAAGAAGAAAAGACCGCATTTTTCAACCAGATAAAAGCAGGCATCAGTTTTTCTCAAACCAACAACCCTGAAGTTTTAAAAGCTATATATGGCAAAGGAATGATCATCTCAGGAAAAAACCTGCAACAGCTTCTCTCTTTTGCCGGGATCAGAAGAGAAACAATGGCTGATGATCAGTTAAGATTTATGCGTCGCGAAACCCGGACAGGTTTTACATATTTCATAAGTAACCAGGGTGAAAAAGTCTTTGGGAATTGGATTCCTTTTTATGTAAATGCTTCATCAGCAGCTGTTTTTAATCCAATGACAAATGAATTCGGAGTGGCAAATTACCGGATCCCGAAGAACGGATTGATTGAAGTATATGCAAGATTGAATCCCGGAGAATCACTGATCATTTCAACTTACAACAATAAACCTGAAGGGAAACCATATTTATATTACAATCCCGTTTCGATGCCGAAAGAGATTCCCGGTTCATGGAAGATCGAATTCATTGAGGGAGGTCCGGCGCTGCCTTCATCTTCAGAGATAACGAAACTTGTGTCCTGGACCGATTACAGTGATGCATCAGCAAAGGATTTTTCGGGGACAGCAAAATATTCAGTCAGTTTCACAAAGCCCAGAGAAAAAGCTGACGCGTGGAGGCTGGACCTCGGAGAAGTCTGTGAAAGTGCTTCTGTAACACTGAACGGAAAAGACCTTGGATCTCTGATAGGTCCTGAGTTTCAGATGATTCTTGGCAAGAAACAACTGAAGAAGAAGAATACACTTGAAATCAAAGTATCGAACCTGATGGCCAACCATATCGCTTATATGGATCGTAACAACATCACCTGGAAGAAATTCTATAACGTGAATTTTGCTGCAAGATTAAGGCAGAATACGAAGGATGGCATTTTTGATGCCTCGTCATGGCAACCACGGGAATCGGGACTTATCGGGCCGGTGACAATAACACCGGTGAAGGCAGTTAAGTAACACCTTGTAATTATTAATTATTCAATTAAATTTATATCAACTTTTACAGGCACCCGAATGTCCCAGATAAATGAAGATCTGATAAGAATTGTTTTTGACGAGATGCTAAAGCATAAGGCGACTCTAGCAAAAATGGTTCTTGAGGAGGAGGAGGATGAGGAGATAACAGATTTCCGTGTACTTGCCGACCTTGTAATTAAAAACTTTCCATGGCCGATCGGTGTTGAATTAAGACGGCTGTTTTCCGGATCAATGCGGCAGCTCGACCGGATGCGTCTTGACCAGATCTTTAAAACAATAGAACGGTCAATGCAATTCCTGAGCTTCGTGATGCTGTCACAGATGGTAAAGGAAAAAACCGGAGGGAAGCTCGTAATACCTGAGACTTTCAGCAAAGAGTTCAATAACAGGTTCCTTGTCCTGAGTTTGGGAAATTTTTCATGGCTGATACGCAGCATAGGAAATATTTTCGGGGAGCAAAAGGTGGAATGGTTCATGCCCGAAATGTCTGAAAGCTTTAACAGCAAATTCTATAACGCACTCGATTTCTGGATACCTGAGAGGAATGAGATCGGGCATTACCAGATAAACCTTACCCAGGAGGAGATCGAAAAGAGATGTGTTGAATATGAAGAGAAACTGACTTTCATTCTTCAGAAAATCGCCTTTCTGGCAAAATACAAGCTGGTATCAGTAAAAGAGATAAAGGTTATCAAATCCAAGGTTAAAGAAGCTGATTTTCACCATGTTATAGACCTTCTCAACAGCTCTGATTCCGACTTCAAGGCAAGAGAGTTTCATGAACCGGCATTTACGGAAAGTCAGTCAGTACTGCTGATGAAAACGATGAAATCGCTAAACGAAAACCTGAATCTGTCGCCATTGATAATTGATACAAGTACCGAGGTCCTCGATGCCAAGGAAAAGTTCAATATCAAGAAAGACATATTTATGTATTCAAAATTCCGCAACGATCAGCTGATGTATCTGGGAACGGAAGTTACCGAAAAATGTGATCTCCGTACGCTGAAGAATTATGAAGTGCTCCTGATGGAATTCAGGCATTTGCTTTCTGCGATAACAGGCATAAGTCAGCCTGTTGCTTAATATTATTCAACCTGTAATGATTCAAAAGAGTCCATTCAAGTTTCTGGACAGCTTCACGAAAGATGATCGTGATATCTTTTTTGGCAGGGACAAAGAGATTGAAGAGCTTCATTCGCGGGTTTATGAAAGCAGGATATTACTTGTTTACGGCACTTCCGGAACTGGCAAATCATCACTTATAAATTGCGGACTTGCCAATAAATTCAGTGATTCCGACTGGCTGCCGGTTAACATCAGGCGGGGAACAGATATAAACCGCAGTCTTTTTGAGGCTCTGGCGAAAGCTGCTCTTACAAAAGCGCCTTTTGAAAAAACAGGTGCTTCAGGCAGCAGTTATAATTTTGAAAGACTTCTCCGTTCTGTATATCTCGATCATTTCAAACCTGTTTTTCTCATTTTTGACCAGTTTGAAGAGCTTTTTATTTTCGGCGGGAAGGATGAAAAAAATGAGCTTATAAAAAATATTGCAAAAGTTGTTGACTCGGAAATCCAGTGCAGGTTCATTTTTGCTTTGAGGGAGGAATATCTTGCAGGTGTGACCGAGTTTGAGAGGGTGATTCCGTCTTTCCTGGCTAACAGGATCAGGATAGAAAAAATGACCAGGCAGAACGCTATTCAGACTATTGAAGGCCCCTGCAGAATAAATAACATTGAGGTTGAAGCCGGATTCGCTGATGCGCTTCTCGAAAAACTCAATCCCGATACACCTGAAGTTGAGCTGACCTGGCTTCAGATTTTCCTTGATAAAATAATGAGGCTTGAGGGTGGAGAAGATCATAATGTACAAAAGTTATCTGTTGATCTTATTGCCAGAGCAGGAGAAGTTAAGGATATCCTGGGAACATTCCTCGAAGAGCAGATCTCCCAGCTCGAAGATCCTGAAACCGGACTGGTAGTTCTTAAATCTTTTGTCTCAGTCAAAGGGACCAAGCACCAGATTACTGAGGAGGAAGTGATTGATTATTCAGGGACCTTCGGCAAAAAGATTGACAGCGAAGCGATTAAAGAGCTGATACAGCGTTTTATCAGATTGAGGATCCTTCGGGATAAGGATGAGGAAGGGAGATATGAGCTTCGTCATGACAGCCTTGCTTCAAAGATCTTTGAAAAGATCACCCTGGTTGAGAAGGAGCTGCTTGAAGTAAAATACTTTATAGAAAATGCTTACGTAAACTATGAAAAAAGACACTTACTCCTGTCTGAGGAGGATCTGAAATATATAGCCCCCTATGAAGATAAGCTGTTCCTGAATGAAAAAAACCTCAGATTCATTGAACATAGTAAACAGGCGCTTCAGAAAGCCAGGAAAAGAAGACAGAATATAGCAATAGCTGCAGCCTCAATAATTATTTTTATTCTGTCTGTTTTCACAATATGGGCAATGAAAGAGAGACGTAATGCTATTGCTCAGCAGGAGATTGCAGAAACTCAGAAAAATACTGCAATTGCTGCAAAAGAGGAAGCTGATTCTGCAAAACAGGTAGCAATCATTTCACAAAAGAATGCGGAGGAAAATGAAAAAATAGCGCTTGATGCAAGGAACCAGTCAGAAATAGCGAGGAAGGAAGCTCTGGCTGCCAGGGGAAATGCTCTTCAGCAGAAGACAATAGCAGAAAAGATGTCGGTAGTAGCAAGTGAACAGGCAAGAAAAGCAGAGAAGGAGAAGCAGAGCGCCGATCAGCAGAGGATACTTGCAGAGGTAGCTGAAGAAAAAGCAAAACGCCTGAGCCTTCTTTCAACGGCACAAAACCTTGCATTAAAATCACTCCCAATGAAAGGAGATCTTATGCTCAAGGGTTTGCTTGCAGTTCAGGCTTTCAATTTAAATTTAAAAAATGGTGGATCAATTGACGATCCGGTTATTTATAAGGCGCTTGAAAATGCTTTCACCATGCTTGATCGTTCAATGCATTCAATTTATACAGGATCTGCAAATGAGATCTGGAGCCTTGCGGAAAATAAAAATGGACTCATAAGTGCAGACATGGATGGAAACATTCTGGAATGGATCAATAACGGACAATACAATGTTGTTCCTTATTCTCCATTGCCATCTTATATTGATTTTATCAGCCTGAGTCCGGGTGGAGATAAGTTAATTACTGGTTATGAAAATAACAACCTGATTTTAAGAAACCTCAATCAAAACAATAATGAATTGGAGCTTACCGGTCATCTGAGTCCGGTTATAACTGCTGCCTGGAGCAATGATGGGAATTTTCTTGCGACCGGAGGAAAAGACAGCCTGATAATATTATGGAATACTAATAGTCAAACTGTTTCTAATTCAAAGACTTTTAAAGCCACTTCACCAATTAAATTTTTAACTTTTTGCGGCATCGATACTATTATCTCAATCCTTGACGACGGAACAATAAATCTATGGGAAGTAAAAAATGACACTAGCGAATTACTATTTAAACTGAGACAAATACAACCCATTTGTGCTGTCTGGAATAGAACGAAGAAAACTTTAGTTTCAGGAAGTACTAACGGAGTAGTAATCTTAACTGATCTGAACCATAAACCTTATCGTTCATTACTGGAAAATTATCATAATTCAGGAATAAGCCATATGGTTTTCAGTAATGACTTTTCCCTGCTTGCCATAGCTTCATGGGACAGAGTAATCAAGCTCTATAATTATCACGATTTTTTTGAGCTGTTAAACACAATTGGAGGAGTAAAAAATATCGATTACCTTGATACAAGAGCCCGTTCGCTTATCTTCACTACTGATAATAAGCTGGTTGCAGGGATGTCTGATAAAAGTATCAGAATATGGGAAACCTCTTCTCTGAAACTTGCCTCCATGATCTGTGATCTGGTAAAAAGAGATATGACAGATGTTGAATGGACTGATTTTGTAGGTGCAGATATACCTTATGAAAAGACATGCGGAAACAATCCATAGACTTTTAGTAACTCAGATGAAACGGTCAATAATTATACTATTCCTGACTACTTGCACTTTGATCCTAAGAGCGCAGCAACCAGTTTTGGATAAACCGGAGTGTTCTGCAAGGATTATAAATGCTCAAGCTGCATACCAGGCAGGTCTTTTCATCAACTGCATAGAAACACTCGAAAATGCTTTGGGCTCATGCGCTTTTTCACGAAAAGAAAAGGAACTGGTGCTTGAACTCCTCGCTAAAGCTTATGTAGAGACAGGTGATCAGGACAATGCTGATGAAACGATACACCGACTGCTGACTAACTACCCTAATTACGAATTGAAGGAGGCCGAGAATCCTGAATTGTTCAACCGTCTTGTAAAGAGATATAATATACACCCATTGTTCACTTTGGGTGTAAAGAACACCGCTAACTGGCTCAGGCATAAAACCACCAAAGTCTATTCGGTACTCGATGGACTCGATTACAGCCAGCCTCTTGATGAATCAAGCTACTGGTTCACATATTACGGGATGGCTGAATACGAATTTGTTGATGGTATTTCCATAAATGCTGATGTAATGTTCTTTTTGTCGTCCTATTTCAGGAATTTCTATAAGGATCCCGGATTCAAGCTCTCATACTGGGAACATGACGGTTTTATTGAATTCCCGTTTTACCTGAAAAAATATTTCCATATTACAAGGAATGTGCTTGGTTATGCTTCCGCAGGAGCCGGAGTATTTTATATGTGGAAAGCCCGTGGCAACGTTACCCTTGAATATACAAGCGCTGATGTCATAACCGGGAAAAATGCCGATTTTGAAGGCGGATTGTATAACGTGGACCTGCTCCCGATGAAGAACAGGCTGACAGGACAGTGGAACGCCGGTGTTGGTTTTGGATATAAAATAAAAAATCTCAGGATGTTTCTTGATGCAAGATATCTTGGTTGCACCGGTAGTTTCACGGCCCCTGAAAAAAGTGATCTGTTCCCTGAGCTGAAAAATGATTTCTTCTATATCGACCAGGAAATGAAGATAAACCAGTTCGAACTGGGTGCAACAATATCATATACACTGTTTAACAGTGTGAAAAGAATACACAAATAATACTCATTATATGAAAAAGATTAACCGCCGTATGTTCATTAAGAACAGTGCTGTTGCTGCAGCTGGTATCTCACTTGCAGGAAAACTCTCAGCTTCATCCTGTCCTTCATCAATCAGTAACAAACTCCCACGCTGGAAAGGCTTCAACCTCCTCGATTTCTTTTCACCATCGCCTCCCAGAAATCCTGGAGGGGGCAACCGGACAACCGAAGATGATCTGAAATGGATGTCCGACTGGGGATTCGATTTTGTCCGCCTTCCAATGGCTTATCCCCGCTACCTTGATTTTGACCGGACAAGAGATATCACAAAGGAGGAGGTTTACAAGTACGATCAGAAAATTCTTGAACAGGTAGATCAACTTATTTTCATGGCGCATAAGTATAACCTTCATGCAAGCCTTAACCTGCACAGGGGACCCGGGTATTGCATTAACGCCGGTTTCCATGAACCTTTTAACCTCTGGAAAGATAAAGAGGCACAGGATGCTTTCAATGCGCACTGGGCAATGTGGGCTGACCGGTACAAAACAATTTCACCGGATAAGCTCAGCTTCGATCTTCTGAATGAACCGGCATACATTGAGGACATGAATGATCAGTATGCGAAAAAAGGTCCGGTGCCGGGTGATATTTACCGTAAGGTTGCTGAAGGTGCCTCGAAGGTAATATGGGCAGCTAATAAGAAAAGACTCATAGTGGCAGATGGTAACGGCGGTGGCAACAGTGTGATCCCGGAGCTTGAGGATCTCAATATCGCTCAGAGCTGCCGCGGGTATTATCCCGGACTGGTCTCCCATTACCAGGCATCGTGGGTATGGAAAGATCCTTCACAGGCCCCTGCTCCGGTCTGGCCGGGTACAATTGACGGCAAATATTATGGAAGGGAATCACTTGAGGAATTCTATAAACCCTGGATTGAATTGAAAGAGAAGGGCGTAGGAGTACATTGCGGCGAGTGCGGGTGCTATAACAAAACCCCGCACAATGTCTTCCTTGCCTGGTTTGGTGATGTTATTGATATCCTTACAAATGCCGGTATCGGTTATGCACTCTGGAACTTCAGGGGCGATTTCGGCATCCTTGATTCAAGACGTGCCGATATTGAATATACCGACTGGTACGGTCACAAGCTCGATAGCAAGCTGCTGGAACTGCTGAAAAAATACTAATCCTGCCGTTCGTTAATGAAACAGGCATTTTCGTTCATTTTTTTTGGATAATAAAGAAGTACTATACATTTTTGTCCCAAAACAAATGAAGATGAAAAATATTTTTGGTATTACAACCTTTATAATACTTCTCTTTAATAATACACTCTACAGCCAGGATGTTATTGATATTAAAAGGTTCGACACACCTGTAGTGTTTGATGGCCAGCCCTTTGAAACAGCGTGGGAAATCCTGGATAAGTTACCCCTGGTAATGCATCGGCCAAACTTCATGAATGTTCCTTCAGAGTCAAGTGAGGTAATGATCGGCTATGATAATGAATATATCTGGGTAGGCGCCCGGCTTTTTATGAGTGATGCTTCTAAAATTAAAGCAGTCACCAAAAAAAGGGATGAAATGCTTTTTGAATATGATGCATTCGGGATACTTCTGGACTCATACGATGATAACGAAAACGGGCTGGCATTCTACACCACTCCCACAGGCTCAAGAACTGATTATACTGTTGCCAATGATGCGGCTGGCGGAGGCGGAGGTCCTGATGAAATGTTTAACACCAGCTGGAATACATTCTGGGATGTAAAAACGAGCCGCGATGATAAGGGATGGTATGTAGAAATGCGAATACCTTTCTCGAGCCTTAAATTTAAACCAGAAAATGACATATCTACAATGGGCCTCCTCATCACAAGAAATATAAGTGCTAACAACGAAACTGATACCTATCCGGCTATCGATCCCAGATACGGATTTATGGCAACCAATAAACCTTCTCTTGCAGCGTCAATCCGGTTTCATGGTGCCAGGCCGGAGAGACCAGTTTATATTTCACCATATGCAATTACCGGATTTTCAAGAGACTGGCTGATCAATGAGACTGAAGATGCGTATTTAAAAGAAGATGATAAACATTTAAATGCAGGACTTGATATAAAGTACAACATCAACAGCAATCTTACCCTCGATCTTACGGCAAATACTGATTTCGCGCAGGTAGAAGCTGATGACCAGCAGGTCAACCTAACAAGGTACTCTTTGTTCTTCCCGGAAAAGCGAATGTTTTTCCAGGAGCGCTCCAGCCTTTTCAGTTTCGGCCTCGGAGGTCATAATGATAACCTTTTTTACAGCAGGAATATCGGTATTTCCAGAGGCAATCCGGTAAGGATCTACGGAGGAGCAAGACTGGTGGGCAGGATAGGTAAATGGGACATGGGATTCATTGATATGCAAACCGAAGAATTTGAAGAAAATCCTTCAGAGAATTTCGGGGTGCTGAGGATGAGGAGACAGGTGATAAATGAGAATTCCTATATTGGAGGGATCGTAACCTCAAGGCTGGGAATGAACGGCGATCAGAATTATGCTTACGGACTTGACGGGATATTCAGGCTCTTTGGTGATGATTACCTGAATGTAAAATGGGCGCAGACATATGACAGCAAGATCGGCAACAAGATGACATCCCTTGATCCGGCATTCATAATGATCAACTGGGAACGGCGTTCCGAAGAGGGTTTTGCATATAATTTCAATTATACATATTCAGGCGTACAATTCAATCCGGGTATAGGCTTTGTAATGAGAGGAGGCGTTCAGGGATTTAATTCCAGGCTGCTCTATGGATGGATCCCTGGCGAAAATTCACCATTTTTCAATTACAGTGTATTTGTGAGGGCTGAACGTTATACACGGCTTGGAGATGGTTTACTTGAAGGAATGACAGTTGAACCGGGTTTTGAGATAAATACCAAGAAAAGTATTCACGCTGAGATAGGCCTTGAATATCAGAAAGAAGGCGTTATGGAAGATTTCCCTCTGTCAGACAGTATTTTCATTAAGCAGGGAGATTATAGTTTTACAGGTCTTCAGATGATGATTGGCACTTCTGAGGCAAAAATGATATCAGTGAGAGGTGATATAAATGCCGGGCAATTTTATGATGGCCGGAGGTATGGTATGAGACCGGAAATGAATTTTAACCTCTCATCCAGCTTTAAACTCTCTGCAGGTTATGAATTCAATGCATTGAGATTCCCTGACAGAATAACAAATAATTCTCTGAATATACATTCTGTTAATGCCAGAGCTTTGTATATGTTCAGCACAAAGCTGTCAGCCACTCTTCTTGTACAGTACGTCAACACTGAGGATGAGATGATAACCAATTTCAGGTTAAGATATAATCCGCGCGAAGGGAATGATTTTTACCTTGTTTTGAACGAATTCAGAGCTTTTTCAGGGAAAAATGAGACTCCTGAGCTCCCTCCTTTTTTCAACAGGACTGTAATGGTTAAATATACTCATACGTTTATTTTGTAACTGCCAGCTGAATTTATTTAAGACAAATGATTACTGTTTTTTGTATCTTTTACCTAAGTTTCTCATCCGAATGACCAAAGTAAAATTCTGGCATACAGGAATATGGTTCGCCATTTTTGTGATAAATCTCGCTCTTATGACAAGGGGCGAGATACGTGAAGGAGCACTTTTTGAGCTGTTCAGTGTAATGCTGTATGCTGCAGTTTTTTACGTAAATACTCTTTTTCTATTTCCTGAATATTACGAAATGAGTAAATTCAGATACTGGCTCTACGGCATCCTGGTAATTGCTTTAACCCTCCTTCTCGTTGAGATTATAAGTGAGCTAGTATTTGGATCACATCACCATCGCAGGAATGACATGATTGAGACTCTTCTTACTTTCCGGCAGGCACTCTGGATAATACTGGTCTTTATTATAGGAACACTGCTTTCAATACAGGAACAGCTTACCAGGCAAATAATAAACAAGGAAAAACTTTTAGAGGAGAAACTGCAAACCGAATTGCAGCTTCTCAAAGCCCAGATAAATCCGCATTTCCTTTTCAATGCCCTGAATAACATCTATTCACTTGCTTACATGAAATCGGACAGGGCGCCTGAAAGTGTTCTTAAATTGTCTGAAATGCTGAGATATGTAACGGATGACTGCAGCAAAGATAAAGTGTCACTGCAGGGTGAAATTGACTACATCAGGAACTACATTGACTTTAATAAAATGAAATATCCCGGGGAAAGAAATATAACTTTTAAGTTTCCTGATACATTTTCGGATATATTAATTGCTCCCATGATATTTATCCCTTTGATCGAAAACTGCTTCAAATACAGCAGAATAGAAGAGGATACTTCCGGTTTCATAAGTATTTCAATCACAGAAATCGAAAGTAAAGTTATCTTCAATGCCCAAAATTCAATTTTTGCTGATCGCCCGATATTAAAGGGATCTGGTAAAGGGATAGACAACGTAAAGCAGAGGCTGGAAATCATTTATCCCGGGAAACATAAATTAGCCACGACCGAGACAGATAATACGTACAGTACAGAATTACAGATTGATGTGACATGATTTTCAATTGTGCTGTAATTGATGATGAATTCCTGGCACGCCAGTATCTTAAGGACTACATCGCCAGGGTGCCATTTCTGAATCTGGCAGGAGATTATGATTCCCCTTTGCTTATACTTGAAGAACTGAAAGAAGGGAAGCTTGATCTTCTCTTCCTTGATATACAGATGCCTGATATTTCGGGTATTGATTTTCTGAAATCAATCAATCCTCAGCCATACATAATATTCACTACAGCTTACCGTGAATTTGCACTTGAAGGTTATGAGCACAACACGGTTGATTACCTGTTAAAGCCTTTCTCTTTTGAGCGGTTCCTCAAGGCTGTTAACAAAGTTGCTGATATGGCATCAGGAAAAGTACCGAGACCTCATGAAAAACAGAAAACAGAGACAGATTATCTGACTATCAGGGCTGACAGGAAAATCTACAAGATCAATTATAACGATATCATCTTCATTGAAGGACAGAAAGCATATGTTACTTTCCATACAAGGGAAAAAAAGATTACAGCGCTCGCTTCAATGAAGGAACTTGAAGATTCATTGCCTCCATCTATGTTTGCCAGAATACATAAATCTTTTATTGTAGCAGTCAGGCTAATAGAATCTCTTGAAGGAAACCTTATAGGAATCTCCGGCAAAAAGCTCCCTGTGGGAAGAAACTACAGGGAGAAAGTCGAGGCTATCTTCAGGATCAGAAAGTGAAAAATCCGCAATTCAATCATCCAGAGCCTGGTACACCATCGCTTTGAACTTGTTATGGATCTCTCCGTGGCTCATCGGACTCTGCTGCGTAAATATCAGTCCGACAATCTTTTCTTTCGGATCAGCCCAGTAGTTTGTAGCAAAGTATCCTCCCCATGAGAATGATCCTTCCGAGATTCCAAGCAAAGCCTGACCTTCTTTAGTAGTGATCTCAAAACCGAGTCCGAATTTATCCCGGCCTACATAAAGTGCTCCTATCTGGTTGGAGGTTATCAGTTCAACGGTTCTCCTTGAAAGAAGCCTCTTCCCGTTATAGATACCATTATTAAGAAGCATCTGCAGAAATGTGCCATAATCCTTTATGGTAGAGCTTAATCCTGCTCCTCCTGAAAAATAGGTTCCATTTTCAACTAACGGGTAATCAAAAAATTCAATCTTCGAAATCGCCACATGCCCTTTATCATCCTCACCACTGACCTTTACCAGCCTGTCCTGTTTTTCCTGAGGTAAATAGAAATATGTGTCGGTCATGCCCAGTGGTTCGAACAAATGGTTTTTAAGATACTGATCAAGTTTTTCACCTGACCATACTTCAATCAGGTAACCCAGCACATCCACATTTAATCCGTAAGTCCATTTTTCACCGGGCTGATGAAACAGGGGCAGTTTTCCCAATGCCCTCATTTTATCGCCTATTACTACACTGTTGCTTCCAAAACCCGGAGGGATATCAGCTTTTGCATATATGGCATTCATTACCGGTGTACCAATACCTGCATAGCCAATTCCTGATGTATGCGTAAAAAGATCCCTTATTGAAACCTCACGTTTTGCAGGAATTGTTGTATATGTGGTATCCTTCTCATTAAACTTGTCAAGTATCTGAGAATTAGCAAATTCAGGTATGTATTTCGACACAGGATCATCGAGCAGGAATTTTCCTTCCTCAAAAAGCATCATAGCTCCGATGCTTACAATTGCCTTTGTCTGTGATGCAATACGGAAGATATTATCCGTCTGCATCGGGGTTTTCGTTTCAAGGTCGCTTACGCCGAAGGCTTTGTTATAGATTATTTTTCCGTCACGGGCAATAAACCCGACAGCTCCGGCTGTCCAGCCGCTGTCAATGGCCTGCTGAAGCATGTTATCGATACGGTTCAATCGCTCTGATGAAATACAGACCGATTCAGAGGAGGCTTCCTTAAGTACTGTCGTCCTGGTACAACCATATGTAGCCAGAAGTCCAAATAATACGACATTAATAATTAATAACTTTTTCATTAAGTAATGATTTTTAGTGTAATGTATCTTGTGTTGATCTTACTCCCCCTCCCGGAAGGGGATCTTTGTCTTCTCCAAAAGCATCCCCACCAGGTTTTCAGCAGCTTTCCGGTTTTCAAAACTCGCCGGCAGGCGGTCATGGTCAATATATTCGTTATAAATCCATGGATCGCCGATAGCAAAAACATATCCCTTGCCATATTTTGTTTCTGCCAAAAGCACCTTTCCGTTTTCAACAAGAACCGCCTTTGCATCCTTTGAAAGATTTATATCAGAAACTTCCTTGATATATATTTTCGAAACATCTTTAAAAACAGGATGCTCCGGAAGGTTCGTACATGCCCCCATTTCCCAGTTGTTACTTGTGACCGGATGCAGCGTTACATGATTGAAGGTGATTCCAAACTGCGACATCATTTTATTCAGATGGGTGAATTCGCAGTTAGGTGCATCATTTGCAAGAACAGCCATTATACCTCCATTCTTTACCCATTTCTTTATAGCCTTTGCATCTTCCGCGAGAATGTAGTTAGGTGATTTTGACTCGGTTGTAGTGTCCGGATCAACGATGATATAAACATCTATTTTGCTCAAAACAGAAGCCAGAGGCTTTTCAACAGCAGCGATCTGTGCTCCCCTGAGCTTAAATATATCTCCTAACCTCGAATATCCGCTCCATGCCGTATCGGTCCAGAGGTAATGGTATGGCTCTCCTGTTTTTGCGTTAGTCTCCCGGTTGAACCAGTTATCAAGTCCGACAACGGGCTGGGCAGATGAATCCCGCGGAGCAATGCAGGATATCATAAGCATCAACAGTACAAAAAGGCTTGTAAGTGTCTTTTGATTTTTCATGACGATAAGGTTTATTAATTCAAAAATATGAAACAAAATTGATGATTTATGCTTTTTCAGGAAAATCCAACTATTTCCTATATTTAATGGTTTGAAAAAATCACTAACTCATTACACTGATATGAAAAAATATGCACCCTTCTTCTTTTTAGCACTGGTCTTCCTCTTATCAGGATGCGAAAATGAAAAACAATGGACAAACCTCATTAAAAATGATCTGACGAACTGGTTTCAGTTAAACGGAACAGCTTCTTTTGAACTTAAGGATGACATAATAACCGGCACTACAGTGCTGAATTCACCAAATTCCTTCCTTTGTACAAAAGAAAATTATGGAGATTTCATTCTTGAGTTCGATACATGGTTCGATCCGCAGATAAATTCAGGAGTTCAGTTCAGAAGTGGAAGCAGTCCTGATTACCAGGATGGCAGGGTACATGGCTACCAGGTGGAGCTTGATCCTTCAGACCGGGCATGGTCGGGAGGCATATATGATGAAGCAAGAAGAGGGTGGTTATATACACTCGATATTAATCCCGAAGGGAAGAAGGCTCTGAAGGCTGGTGACTGGAATCACTACAGGGTTGAAGCTATCGGCAATTCAATAAGAACATGGGTCAACGGCATTCCCTGTGCCGACCTTATTGATGCTCTGACCCCATCAGGATTTATTGCACTCCAGGTTCATTCGATCGGAAATGATTCATCAAAGGTCGGGTTACAGGTTAAATGGAAGAATATAAGGATAATCACAGAAGATCCGGTGAAATATGCCACTCCTTATGAACCGGTCATTCCGCAGTACAGTTTCCTTGATAATCTTCTCACCGAAAGGGAGCTTGCAGAAGGGTGGAAGCTTCTTTTTGACGGGAAAACATCTTCCGGATGGATGAATGCAGGGCTTAAGAGATTCCCGGATAAAGGATGGGTGATCAGCGACGGCATTCTGACTGTTGATCCGGAAAAAGAAAGTGAAGATTCCGGAGGAGATATTGTCACTGCAGATAAGTATAGAAACTTTGAGCTTATTGTTGATTTTCTGTACTGGGAAGGTGCGAACAGCGGTATTAAATATTTCGTTGATATTGAATCGGATAATGTCGCCCGTTCATCTATCGGGTGTGAATACCAGATCATCGATGACAGGCAGAATCAGGATGCAGCAGCAGGCATTGCAGGAAACAGGACACTGGCAGGATTATATGATCTTATTGCTCCGAAAAACAAAAGAGATAACGGACCGGGAAAATGGAACAGGGCCTCAATAGTAGTTAAAGGGAATCAAGTTCAGCACTGGCTTAACGGCCAGATGACTGTAGAGTATGAAAGGGGAAATGATGAATGGAGGGCGCTGGTGGCAACAAGCAAGTATAAAACCTTTCCCGGCTTCGGGGAAGCTGCTGAAGGACGCATTCTTCTGCAGGATCACGGAGCTATGGTCTCTTTTAAGAATATTAAGATCAGGGAGATAGAATAAAGGTACAACAATACAAAGGTACAAAGGAGCAATGGTGCAACGGTATAACGGCTTAATGGTTAAATAATATTTAGTACCTTTGATAATTAGATCTTATGAGATTGTAAAATATCAGATTTTCTGCAGATAACATTAACTCTGATCCCCTATGAAAAATCTTGCATTATTAGTATTCATATCAGGATGTCTGCTGGTATTTTCCTGCAGTAAAGATGACACATCGGAACGGTTTAAACTTCTTACCACACCTGTATGGGCAACTGACAGTCTTCTCGCAAACGGCGTTGATGCTTCTGTTCCGGGGGGTGTCCTTGAAAAATTCAAGGGAGATGCAAAATTCCATGAGGATGGCACAGGTTATTTCGGCAAATATACCGGAACCTGGCGATTCAATGTGGAAGAAACACAGATAACAATTATTACGGATTCTCTTCCTCTGCCAATAATTACCAATATCAAGGAACTTACTAAAACTTCACTGAAGGTTACTACAGTTGTCCCAAATCCGCTCGATCAGTTAAATCCATTCAATATCAGAATGACCTTCATAGCCAAGTGATGCGTTATCTGCTGACTGCTGCACTGCTTCTTTCCGGCTTGATAGCAACCGCGGCTGACATTAACGGAATCGTCAGGGGAAAAGTTTATGATAAGGCCACAAAAGAGCCTCTTGCAGGTGTCTATGTCCTTTATGGTAAAAACCTTGGTACTACAACCAGCCAGGAAGGTTTATACCTCATCAGAACATCACAGGGCAAGCTGACCATCTCATTTCAATTCATTGGCTACAGCTCTGTTAATGAAGAAGTTACTGTAGCTGACAATGATACTGTTGAACTGAATGTCGGACTTGAAATGAAGGTCCGGGAAATAGACCAGATAGTCATCAGCGCAAACAAGAACGAACAGAAGATTGCCGAGCTGACAGTATCGATGGATATTATCAGAACAACATTTATAACAGACAACCATATTACTGATGCACAGGAGTTAATCAATAAAACTCCGGGAATTGAGGTCATGGACGGGCAGGCATCAGTGAGGGGCGGAAGCGGATTCAGCTATGGTGCCGGGAGCAGGGTGCTTGCACTGATTGACGGACTCCCGATGGTCTCAGCCGATGCAGGAAATATTAAATGGCAGTTCCTGCCCCTTGAAAACCTTTCACAGGTCGAAATTATCAAAGGTGCCTCTTCAGTCCTCTACGGCTCGTCTGCCCTTAACGGCATTATTAATTTCCGGACGGCTGACGCCACCAATATTCCTGATACCCGGTTCTTTGCAGAAACAGGTATATTCGGAAAGCCGGGGAATAAAGACTGGGTATGGTGGGATACACCCAGGATCTTTTCGAGCGCTTCATTATCTCATCTGCAGAAATTCGGAAAAACCGATCTTGGTGTCAGTGCCAATATCCTCATTGATGAAGGTTACAGGAGACTCAACGGAGAAAAGCTGGGTCGCCTGAGCTTTAAAGCAAAGCACTTCAATGGTAAAATCGAAGGACTCTCCTATGGCATTAACCTGAACTCAGGCTATACTGTTAAAAGAGATTTCGTACTCTGGGAAAATGCCGAAACAGGAGCTCTGAAGCAACAGGGATCCGCTACTATTGAACTTAACGGCTGGTTCTTCGCACTTGATCCATATATTACCCTTAAAAGCAGCAATCGGTACAAGCACGACCTCCGCATGCGTTTCCAGACATCATTGAACCGTTTCCCTGAAAGTGAAAAGACAAACAGCGATGCTTATTCTCTTTTTGCAGAATATCAGCTCTGGTACTATCTGACCAGGTTTATGGACATCACTGCCGGTCTTTCAGAGAACTACAGCAATGTTATCTCAAATATGTACAATGATCATAACGGACTGAACATTGCAGGATACACACAGATGGAAATCCGGCCTTTCCAGAGGTTGAAAGCTGTGGCCGGTTTCAGAATGGAGCAAAACTCACTTGACGGAATCAGGGATAAGATCGTCCCGGTTTTCAGGACAGGAATTAACTGGCAGGCCGGAGAGTATACGTTTCTCAGGGCGTCATTCGGACAGGGATACCGCTTCCCTTCCATCGCAGAGAAACATGCTGCCACAACACTCGGATCCGTGACCATCTTCCCTAATCCTGATGTCCTTCCTGAATCAGGATGGAGCACCGAAGCCGGAATCAAACAGGGAATTCTTCTGGACAAAATTAGCGGTCAGGCTGATTTTTCGATGTTCATGTCGCAGAACACAAACATGATTGAATATTTTCTTGCTGTATACACTGATCCTGAAACTGGCCTGCCAACGACAGGATTCAAGGCGACAAACATTGAACAATCACGAATTTACGGTGGTGAGCTGGAGTTAATGATGACCGGAACAGTAGGAAAAATAAATACCTCATTAAGCGGAGGATATACATACATATATCCTGTTGAATATAACAAGGCTACAAATAAAAACACGGGCATTTATTTGAAATACAGGAGAAAACATTCAGGAAAACTGAGTCTGAACACATCATGGAAAAAGATTGAAGCCGGATTGAATATGTATGTCAAATCAAAGATCCTCAGGATTGATGACTTTTTCCTGAACGAAACAACCGGTGAAGCAATTCTCCCGGGATTTCCCGGATACTGGGAAGGACATAATACGGGATATTTTCTTCTTGACGGCACTCTTGGCTACAAATTAAATGAAAGGTTCACTGTTTCACTGGCAGCCAAGAATATTACAAACACTGAGTATATGGGACGCCCGGGAGACATACAGCCTCAGAGAAGCTATAGCTTAAGGTTTACAGGGAAATTATAGCATTATGAAAAATCAATACAATCTCAAAATCGGCCTTTTCGGAATCGGCCTCGATGCTTACTGGCCGCAGTTTAAAGGTTTGAAAGAACGCCTTGAGGGATACATCACTGAAGTGGAAAAGAAAATGGCGTCATTTGATGCCGAAATCGTTAACCTGGGGCTTATTGATAATCCTGTAAAGGCTGTCGAAGCAGGACATAAATTCCGCAGGGCAGATGTCGATATTATTTTCCTTTATGTTACGACTTATGCCCTCTCTTCAACTGTCCTTCCGGTGGTACGGAGAGCAAAAGTGCCGGTTATAATTCTGAATCTGGCTCCCGAAAAAGCCATTGATTATAAAACTTTCAACAAACTGAATGACAGAACAAAAATGACCGGCGAATGGCTTGCGAATGTATCCGCCTGCCCGGTGCCTGAAATTGCAAATGTGTTTCAGAGAGCCGGTATAAAATTTCACCAGATAACAGGAGTTCTTCATGCTGACAAGGAGGTCTGGAATGAGGTGCAGGAGTGGATCGAAGCTGCATCGGTGGCAAACAGGATGGCTCATAACAGGCTGGGTTGTATGGGGCACTATTATGGAGGTATGCTTGATGTTTATACTGACCTCACTCTTCAGCTGGCAGGTTTCGGGGGACATATCGAAATGCTTGAAGTTGATGAGCTTTCAGCACTAAGAAAAAATGTTACTGCAACAGAGATTGAGTCCCGCATAAAGTTGTTTCACAAAGAGTTCGACATTGATAATGCCTGCTCTCAGGAAGATCTGAAGGAGGCTGCACGTACATCGGTTGCACTTGGGAATCTGGTAAAAAAACATGACCTGGGATCACTTGCATATTTCTACAGCGGAACCGGGGTAAAGGAAAATGAGGATTCAATCAGCTCAATAATACTTGCAAACTCACTGCTGACATCACAGGGAATTCCTGTTGCCGGGGAATATGAGATAAAGAATGCTCAGGCAATGAAGATCCTGGACTGTTTCGGAGCAGGCGGTTCATTCACAGAGTTTTATGCTCTGGATTTTAAAGATGATGTCGTCCTCATGGGACATGACGGTCCAGGGCACCTGGCAATAGCAGAGGGTAAGACAAAAGTTAAACCGCTGGAGGTTTATCATGGCAAAGTGGGCAGGGGATTATCGGTTGAGATGTCTGTAAAACATGGAGATATTACTCTCCTATCAGTTGTTCAGAAACCCGACGGGAAGCTGATGCTTCTTGTAGCTGAAGGAGAATCAGTACCTGGTCCCATACTTGAGATCGGCAATACCAACAGCCGTTATAAGTTTTCAATCGGGGTAAAGAATTTCGTCAATACCTGGAACAACTATGGTCCCGCACATCATTGTGCTGCAGGTGTCGGACATATAGCCAGCAAAATCAGAAAACTTGGCGAGTTACTGAATATGGAAGTCATTCAGGTTTGCTGAAGTAGCTTCAGCCCTCAGGCTTGAGTTTTTCAGGGCTAAAGCCCTTAAGAAATGTCTGATGCTCTCACCCCAGCCTTCAGGCTGGGATTACAGGTATAATACTTTGATAGTGAAGGATCTACTCACCCCAGCCTTCAGGCTGGGGTTTAACCGAATATATAAATATTAGGACTTTAGTCCTTAATAAGTATTTACAAATTGACTTTTCTGATATACCTTTATACGTGAAGAAATCCATAAACCAGCCACAATTAACAAAAGCTATGAAATCACTGAAATCAAGTCTTCTATTATTTCTCGTTGTATTGACAACTTTAAGTTCATGTAAAAAAAGTACTGTCAACGAGGTCAAAATCAACAACTTTACTTCAGTATCTGCAGAATTCAAGGCACCTTCTGCTGAATATACAACCGCTCCTTTCTTTGTGTGGAATTATAAGATCACAAAGGAGGAGATAGATAATTTCCTCACCGGTTTTAAAAATGCCGGAAGCAGCCAGGTGTTTGTACATCCGCGTCCCGGACTGATCAATGAATACCTTTCCGGCGAGTGGTTTGAACTCTTTAAACATACTGTGGATAAAGGCAAAGAGCTCGGCATGAAAGTCTGGATCTATGATGAGAACTCCTATCCCAGCGGCTTCGCAGGAGGACATGTTCCCGATCAGATGCCGGAATCATTCAACCAGGGCCAGGGATTGAGAATGACAAAAATTGAAATTCTTCCTGATACTGCTGATAAATATTATCTCTGCCTGAAAGAGGAAAACGGAAACTATATCAATATTACTTCATCACTCGATAATGAGAAAGGGAACAAAGGCCGCTATTTCCTCTTCTCCAAAACATACTACGGCAAAAGTGACTGGTACGGAGGATTTACGTACGTTGACCTTCTCTACCCGGGAGTAACTGAAAAGTTCCTGGAATTGACCATGAAAGGATATGAGGAATATACATCTGATGAATTCGGAAAGACTATTCCCGGTATATTTACCGACGAACCACAGATCAATTCTTCAGGAGGTATCCGCTGGACACCTGACCTTTTTGAAGTTTTTCAGCAAAAATGGGATTATGACCTCAGAACACACCTTCCCTCCCTCTATGAAGAGGCAGGTGACTGGAAAAAGGTACGGCACAACTATACGCAGACACTTCTGCAACTGTTCATTGACCGCTGGGCAAAACCGTATTATGCTTACTGCGAGGAAAAAGAACTGAAGTTCACCGGTCACTACTGGGAGCATGAATGGCCGAATATGCGTCCCGGAGGCGACAATATGGCGATGTATGCATGGTTCCAGATGCCTGGTATTGATATGCTGTTCAACCAGTGGGACGATTCGACGGTAAGAGCACAGTTTGGCAATGTAAGATCAGTAAAGGAGCTGGCAAGTGCTGCAAACCAGACCGGCAGGCAGAGAAAACTGAGCGAAACATACGGGGGGTCGGGATGGGAGCTCACTTTTACGGATATGAAGCGAAACGGCGACTGGGAATATGCCCTGGGAGTAAACCTGATGAACCAGCACCTCACATATTTCTCACTTGCAGGAGCAAGGAAATATGACTACCCTCCCACTTTCGATTATCATGAACCGTGGTGGGAAAATTACAAATATATCAATGATCATTATGCCAGGCTCTCCATGGCATTATCCACCGGCAGACAGATAAACGAAATCCTTGTCCTTGAACCGACCACATCGTCCTGGCTGTACGATTCCTATGTAAACAGAAATCCGGAATATGCAGAGATCGGCCAGTTATTCCAGACCTTTATCACCAGCCTTGAAAAGAGCCAGGTTGAATATGATCTCGGATCAGAGAATATCATCAAACACATCGGATCTGTCAAAGGAGGCAGGTTAGTCGTGGGTCAGGGAAGCTATTCAACCGTTGTCATTCCTCCGATGACTGAAAACCTTGATGAGGCAACATTCAGGCTTATCAGCAGATTTGTTGCCGGAGGCGGCAGTCTGGTTTGTTTTTCCAGTCCGTCACTCATTGACGGTGCTCAGAGTGAAAGCCTGGATAAATTCCTGGAAATAAATGAAGGGAAAATACATTTTGAAACTGAACCAACCTCAGAGATAATTTCAAAATATCTCTACAGTCAGGATCTCACCTTCTCAGACGTGAAGGGCGGTGATCTTTACCATCACCGGAGAACTCTTGCTGACGGACAGATTATCTTCCTTGTCAATTCAAGCCTGGATGGATCTGTTACCGGATCTCTTACGACAATAGGCTCTGATGCAATTGAAATGAATACTCTTACAGGTGAAATCAACGGATATAACAATACGCCTGAAGGTAAAAACGTAAAGCTGACCTTTGATCTTCCTCCGGCAGGAAGCCTGCTGCTGTACATTCCAAACGTGAAACAGGGTGATTTTAAAGTTCCGGAAAAGCCCGGGAGCTTTGCTGCAATTTCCTCTCCGGGCATCACAATAAGCAGAGATAAGGAGAATGTCCTTACAATAGAATTCTGCGATTTGCAGATCGGCGATGAGGTTATTAAGGATATTCATAATTATGATGCTGCCAACAAAGTCTATAAATATTATGGATTTGAAAACGGTAATCCGTGGAACCATTCGGTACAGTTCAGAACAAATATCGTTGATCTCGACAAATTTGACGCAAATACTGGGTTTACAGCCACTTATCATTTCAATATCAAAGGCAGTGTAGATTTTGAAGGCATGAAAGCAGTTGTTGAAAGACCTTACCTGTGGAACGTTCTGGTTAACGGCAAAGAGGTAAAAGCCGAAGAGGGACAATGGTGGCTCGACAGGGAGCTTGGCATTTTTGAAATTGAAAAGCTTGTCAAAAAAGGAGATAATACCATTACCCTGAAAGTGTCGCCGATGAAGATCCATGCGGAGATCGAACCTGTTTACATTCTGGGTGACTTTTCAATTAAGCCAGCTGACAAAGGATGGACTATTGAGCCTGCTGTTAATAAATTAACAATGGGAGGCTGGAAGGACCAGGGAATGCCGTTCTATTCATGGGGTGTCACTTACAGCAAGGAATATAATATTGAAGAACAAAAAGGGAAATATATAGTAAGCCTGAACGGATGGAAAGGTACTGTGGCAGAGGTAATTGTAAATGATCAGCCTGCTGGCGTAATTGCTTTCCCGCCGTACCAGAATGATGTTACGCAGTTCATTAAAGCCGGAGAAAACAAAATTGAAGTAAAAGTTATCGGGAGTCTGAAGAATCTTCTTGGCCCGCATTTCAATAATCCGGTGCCGGGGCTTGTCGGTCCGTGGCATTTCCGGAATGTGAAATCCTATCCGGCAGGGAAGGATTACCAGCTGCTGGATTACGGGTTAATGGAGGAGTTTAGTTTGTTGCAGGTGAAATAGACATCAGGCGACAGCGATAAAATTTCGAATAGTATTTAAATTCCTTTCCAAGTAACTAAATATCAATATACTATTTTAGACTTATTGCAAAATTCAAATTATTGTATACTTTTGATTTGTTTTTGGATATTTTAATCCGGGATTTGAGGCGTTGATAATGCGGAGAATCTCAATCATAAACTTAAAAACTGACTTATGAGAAAAATTCTGATTTTTATTGCCGGGACCCTGGTTACCGGAAATCTGCTTGCCGGCGGACTGGTTACCAATACTAACCAGAGCGCGTCATGGGTTCGGCTCCCTTCCAGGAATGCGTCAATTGAAGCTGATGCAGTTTACTATAATCCGGCTGGATTAATGAAAATGGAGAATGGATTCCATTTTGGCGTTTCAAACCAGACTATTTTTCAAAAAAGAGAAATCACAAGCGACTACAGTTACCTTCACAATAGTCTGTACGAAGGATCGGTAAAAGCTCCATTATTCCCCTCTGTTGCTGCAGCCTATAAGCTGGATAAGTTCGCTGTCTCTTTTGGATTTAATCCTGTCGGCGGCGGCGGCGGTGCAACATATGAAGCCGGATTGCCATCATTTGAGATGAGCATTGCTGACCTTGTTCCGGCAACTTTCTTAAACGGATTCGGGACAACCGACTATGATGCTGACATTTTCTTCGAGGGTTCCTCAATCTATTTCGGATACCAGGCAAATGTCTCATACAAAATAAATGATATGATTTCTGTTGCTGCCGGTTTCCGTCTGGTGACAGCAAAAAACACTTATAATGGCTACCTGAGAGATATAAGCATTAATCCTAATTATACGGCCTTTGGTGCTGCATATAACGGGTCAATGGTGCTGGCCAGTGATTTCTTTACGTCAGGTGCAACTACATTAAGTGCTCTGGCAACAGGAGCAACCAGTTATGCAGCAGGTTTACAAACGCTTATTGATGCTTATGGATTAGAGAGTATGTTACTTACTAATCCTTATTTGGTGAATAATACCCCTTTGGAAGCCACAGACATAGCACTGATACAACAAATTATAACTGCTGCAGGACAAGATCCATCTGGACTAGTTTTAGCTCAGGCTCAAGCAATATTAGCTAACGCTGCACCCGTTTTTAGTGCTAGCTCAACTATTATGTCAGGCTATGCAGCACAGACCCAGGATATTGATGTGGATGCAGAGGAAACCGGAATGGGCTTCGCTCCTATTCTTAGTGTAAATATTTCACCCATTGAGAACCTTAATATTGCTGTTAAATACGAGTTCCTGACCAAACTTGAACTTACAACATCGTTGGCCGGTCCTTCTTTAGGAGGAGGAATATTTATTCAGGATGAAAAGAAAAGAGCAGATATGCCTGCAATGCTTGCAGTAGGTGTTGATTACAGATTGTCAAATATCAAACTGTCTCTGGGAGGAAATTATTACTTTGACAAATCAGCTGACTACGGACATAAAATTGACGGTGTTCATGTTGACAACAGCGAAATTATTGAAAGCAACGGCATGTCACTCCAGGCAGGACTTGAGTATAATATTTCTGATAACCTGCTTGTAAGCGCAGGTTATGTTTATGGCAATTTAGGCGTTAATAGTCTGTATCAGAGTGATCTCACCTTCGGAAATGCCACCCATACATTTGGTGCCGGCGGAGCATTCTCCATCACTGATATGATTAAAATCAACCTGGGAGCGAGCTACACCATGTATCTCGAGAACGAAAAATCTGTAAATCATTTTCTTGGAGAACTCAATTTACTGCCTACTGAAACCTATTCAAAGAGCACAATGGTTGTAGGAGTCGGAGTAGAGTTAAGTTTCTAAGATAATATTCCACCTTATTGAAAAAGGCTGATCCATTCCGGGTCAGCCTTTTTAATTTGCAAATGTTAGTACTTTATACCTTTATCATTTAAATATTTAAGATACTGGTTCAACCTGGGAGCATTTGACGATGCTAACCTCTTGTACCATACAATCGTATTGATCTTATCCGCTTCCGCCATTGCTGCATCAATAATGTTGATATAAAGCAGTCCTTCAATTCCAAGATTCCGGCTGTCAGTACTATCAAGGACAGATTTGAAGAGAACAACATTATCTGAAGGTTTGCCTCTTGATGCCTTATCGAAAATATCATCAAGTCGCTCATTCAGTAAATTATCGAGTGTTACCCCATAAAATGAAAAACAGTTCTCACTGCATTCCTCAACAAGGTCAATCCATTCTGTGCCGGGCTTAAGAGGGGGAAACATAAGGACAAAATCCAGCTCTTCACCCGGAGCCTTGAATTTGTGAGTATCAGGACAGACAGGAATATTTCTGGCAGAGATCAGCTTTTCACGGGAGCCGTCAGGATAAATAATGTATATGTTTTTGTCAGCACAGAATGTTCCTCCCTGGATACGGGTGTTTTTTATGTTCATATAGAAGGTGGTTCCCTCCGTCGAAGATTCTACCTTGTTGATTTCCAAAGTTTCATGGCTTTTGAGACCGTAGTTTGGCTGGATAAATGACTGTGAAAATGAAATACTGGATATAATAAATAATCCTGCAGAAATATATAATCTTTTCTTCATATTAAATTTCGTTTATGACTGCAAGTTATAAAATATATTATTTAGGATAATTTTATCTTTCTCTGGCATTAAAACCCAACAGGCATCAATTGTCATTGAGATATAAGAATTAATCCTGATAAAAGGTAAATTAAAATGTAACAAATACGTAACATGTGCCAGTCATATAAGTAAATAAATGCAATTACCTTTGCAACAAATCATTATACTTAATTGTATATTGATTATAAATAATAAAAAATCAGGTTATGAAGACAAGAAGGGAAGAATCAGTAACCGATATACTTAAAGAGTTTTGAGGAGATGGCGGATCTGGTCCTCAAGCAACTTAGTCTGCTCGAAAAGTTCATGTCACTGAACGATGACTCTGAAGTTATAAATATCATTGCCACGATTGAAGCCAATGAAAAGAAAATTGATGAATTTGAAGTTATCATTAGTGATAAATTCATTAACTCAATAGTGCTTTATCAGCCGGTTGCATCTGACATCAGAAAGATCGTCTCAGTTTACCGGATGACTATCAATCTTGAACGTGTCGGTGATATTGTAATGAATATTATCGCTTCAATTGGTGCAATCAGGGAGACTGTTGAATATAAGGCTATGACAGATGTTATTCTGAATATGTTAATCTCGGGAATAAGCATGGTTGAAAAATCACTGTTGTCTTTTACTAATAATGATGATTCCTATGCTATCTGGACCATTAAAAATGATGAAATAGTCGATGAAATGAACAGGAAGCTTCTTATTAACACCATTTCAAAAGCAAAGGTCAGTGAAAGAACCAGGGAAATGCTATTGAGCTATGCCAACCTTAAAAATATTATTACTAATATTGAAAGGATTGCCGACCATGCAACAAATATTGCGGAAGCAACCATTTACTCTCTTCAGGGAACAGATATAAGGAACCAGGGATATGAGGGATCCGCAAAGGACACAATAAATAACGGATAAAAAGCTATATGGAATATAAAGGTAAAAAGATCCTGATAGTCGACGATGAAGAAGATCTATGCGAAATACTTCAGTACAATCTCGATAATGAAGGATTTATTACCGGTGTAGCACATTCTGCAGAAGAAGCGCTTACAATGCCCGTGCATGAATTCGATCTTTTATTGCTTGATGTCATGATGGGCCCAATATCTGGTTTTAAACTTGCAGATAAATTAAGGAAAGAACAGAACAATCCGATCCCTATCATTTTCCTGACGGCTAAAGATACTGAAAATGACCTGCTGACAGGATTCAGCCTCGGGGCAGATGATTATATTTCCAAACCATTTTCTATTAATGAACTGACAGCAAGGATAAAAGCCGTCCTTAAAAGATCGGATGCCGGCAAAGTAAAAATTACGATGCCTGTCCGTTTCGGAGATATTGAGCTTGACACTGTCAGAAAAAGAGTAGTAATTGGCGATGAGAAGATTGAGCTTACAAGGAAAGAATTTGAGATATTGAAGCTGTTAATAGAAAATCACGGAAAGATCTATCCCCGGGAAGATATATTGAATATTGTCTGGGAAAAGGATGTTATCGTTACAAACAGAACTGTTGACGTCAATATAACCAGACTTCGCAATAAACTCGGGCAGCATGGTGCATCTATTAAGAATAAGACAGGTTACGGTTACTACTTTGAGCTCTGAACAAAATTGCTTATCATGATTATCAGGCATAAATTCAGAAATGTACTTTTTCTCTACTATTCAGTTGTATTCGTTTTGTTTACTGTCATCAACCTTTCCTATATGTACAAAAGGGAAAAGGATTACAGGATAGCAACACTGAATGATGAGCTTGAAAAAACAACCATAATTGTCAATAATTTCATCAGATTTAATTCTATACCTGCTAAAAGTAATTATCATCTTATTGATACTCTGGTAAGATTGCTGCCACAGGAAAACCTGAGGATTACAGTGGTGAATCCCGATGGTTTTGTCATCTTCGACAGTTCAGTTCCCGACTGGACAAATATGGAGAATCATGAAGAGAGACCGGAGATTGCAGAATCCAGGTATTCTGATTATGGCACATCTGTCAGAAAATCAGGCACTACCGGAGAGGCGTATTATTACTTCTCAAAATACTATGGCAGTTATTACATCAGGGCTGCAGTAGTATATGATGTTAAAGTCATCAATTTCCTTAAAGCAAAGAAATATTTTTTACTGGTCATTTCTCTTTCCTTTATAGTTATCTGGCTGGTAATGTTGTTTGTGACTAATAAATTCTCAGAATCTGTTACAAAGCTTAAAGATTTTGCCGTGAAGATCGGGAATAATGAACCCTTTGATTTCCATCAGAAGTTTCCAAGGAATGAGCTTGGGATAATCGGTGAAGAGATCCTTGAGATCTATAATAATCTCTTACAAACAAAGAACGATCTGGTGAATGAAAAGGAAAAACTGTTCAGTCATCTTAATGCGCTGAATGACGGGATAGCATTCTTTTCAAAGGATAAAGAGAAGATCCTGTCAAATAACCATTTCATTCATTTTATGAACATGATCTCCGGTGAGCTATCGGTATCCGGTTCAAACTTCTTCAAAATTGAAAAGTTCAGAGAAGTTAATGAATTTATTGACAAGCAGTTGCAAATTGAAATATCATCGAATCTATTGCCAAAAATAGAGTATAAAATCGGTAAAAACGGAAAATACTTTAAAGTTCAGTGTGTGATTTTTCATGATAATAATTTTGAGGTCATACTGAGCGATATTACTGAAATTGAACAGAACAGGCTTATAAAACAGCAAATGACTTCAAATATAGCTCATGAGCTTAAGACTCCTGTTTCATCTGTCAAAGGGTATCTTGAAACTCTCCAGAGTGATCCTGCAATGCCGGTTGATAAGCAGAAATATTTTATAGAAAAAGCTCTTGCACAAAGTGACAGACTGACAAATCTTATCAACGATATAGCTATTTTAAACAGGATTGAAGAATCAGGCAGTTCGTTCACACCCGAAAAAGTAAATATAAGGGACATAATCACTGATGTCACCAATAATTTTAAATCTGCTATTGAAGGCAGAAGCATGAATGTCGTAACCGGGAACATTGAGGATGTCATTGTAACCGGAAACAGGTCGTTGATTCTTTCAATTTTCCAGAATCTCCTTGAGAATGCAGTTAATTATGCCGGTGATAAAACAACCATCAGGATTGTCAGGTACAATGAAGATAAGACCTATAACCACTTTCTGTTTTCTGATGATGGAATTGGCATTGCTGAAGAGCATATGTCAAGGGTTTTTGAGAGATTCTACAGGATTGACTCCGGCCGGTCAAGAAAGAGCGGCGGTACCGGATTGGGACTGGCGATAGTCAAAAATGCTGTTCTTCTTCATAAAGGAGAAATATCAGTGAGGAACAGGGTTGGCGGTGGTGTAGAATTTCTCTTTTCGCTTCCCAAATAATAATGATCTCTTCTTACCCGAAACGTCCTGAAATATAATCTTCAGTTTGCTTTTTCCCCGGATTTGAGAAGATTACCTCCAGTGTTTAAAATTTTGCCTGAATTCTGACTCCGAGAGTATTATCCTTCAGATCTTTTATATTTGTAGCATTGGTTTCATTCTTAGGCATCTCGTAATTTAAAGAGAGTCTGATATTGTCGTTCAGATAATATTGCCATGCAAGTATCAGAGTCTTGTAAAAGAGATCATTGTTTGCAGGATCGCCCGATACCTTAGTATTGGGATCGTAATAATCGTACTTTGCTACAAACTGATTTTTAGATCCGATATTCTTGATGAAATAGATATAATAACCTGCGAAATTCCTTAATTTATTAGGATCTGCTTTCTTTTGTGCTATTGTAGCTGTGGAGGCAATTGTACTTGCAGTTGAATTTACACCTGTGAAATATTCGCCCTTGATTGCCAGTCCTCCAAGGATATCCGCAAAGATCTGAATTTCACTGCCAATCCATTTTTTATCAAGATAATCACCAACATTAATACTGTCGGATACTCCATCGCTGCTTAAAATATATGGATTTGTTTTTGCTCTGTTTCCTCCATAGTAAAAATTTGGTCCCAGGTCAATTCCTATTCCTGCAACCGGAAGTTTTATTGAGTAAACAAGACGACCCATAATGTCTTTCCTTGAATCATAATCTTTTGCCTGGGTACCGGTGAAATTGCCATTCATTGCCATCACCTGGAATTTCAGGGGAATCTTTGATCCGATGTATTCAAGTTTCACTCCAATTTCCCTTTCGCCGGGATAGATAGCTCTTATAACCCTGGACCGTTCAAGAACTTCCCTCTGACTTGAAGAGTATTCCACTTCATAATCAGGTCTGTTAAACTGACCTGCCCACAACGTTAAATTCTTTAGTTTTGGAATATTTACTACAGCATATGCATCCTTTAATGAGAGGTTGCCGGTACTGAAATCAGGCTGGATTACGAATTTAACTCCGTCAAGTGCTTCATAAGTAAACTTTAGCCTTGCTCTCCTGATATAAAAGTTATTGTTCGGATCATTAGTCTTAACCAGGTCCTTACCATAGCTTTCCCATTGCGCCTGAACATAACCCGATACTTTAATTTTGGTAAGTTTACTAAGGTCTGCTTCATTTATTAACACTCTCTCGTTCAGTGCATTAATCCTTCCTTCATGGTTATCAATTACTTCTTTTAATGAATCAACAGGTATCTGTGCTTTCATATAGACTGATGAAAACAAAATGACTGTAATTGCAAGAATTTTTTTCATTTCCATGTTATCAGGTTTAACAGGTTTTTCATGATACAAAAGTCAGGTATCATTATTACAGGCAGGTTGCACAGAGATTAAGTAATTGTTACAAAAGAGATATGGATATTATTTTAGTCAACTGAAAAATAGATTACTAAAGGCCAGATCGGTTTATCCTAAAACAGATTTTAGTTGAAAATTCAGGAAAATTTCCAAAGATTGTTGAAAAGGAGTGTGCTTCCCCGGAATCCGAAATCCTTAAGCGGTGTTGATATGAAAAATGATTAAAATATTACCTGGAACAGATAATATAGTACAGCCCCGATCAATGCCGATACAGGAATTGTCAGTATCCAGGCCCAGAATATCTTTTTTGTGACGCCCCATTTCACCGCTGAAATCCTTTTTGTTGCTCCGACTCCGATAATAGATCCTGTAATTGTATGTGTTGTACTCACGGGAATGCCAAAATGAGTTGCACCGAAAAGTGTAAGCGCTCCGGCAGTTTCAGCACAAAATCCCTCAAATGGTTTAAGCTTTGTGATTCTCTGTCCCATAGTTTTAACAATCCTCCATCCGCCGAATAATGTTCCAAGGGCAATTGCCGCATGACATGACAAAACGATCCATAGATCTATAGGAGCGTCTTTGGCAACCTGGTTTGTTGCTATCAGGGCAACCCATATAATTCCCATGGATTTCTGGGCATCATTCCCCCCATGACCAAGACTGAATGCAGATGCAGATAACAGCTGCAACCTGCGGAACCAACGGTCAACTCCAGATGGCGGGTGATTCTTTACTATATGAAGTACAATTACTGAGATGACGTATGCCATTATCATACCCAAAACCGGTGCAACTACAATGAAAATAGCAATCTTGATTACTCCTGCGTAAATTACTGATCCTAATCCATATCCGGCAATAGCAGCACCAACTAATCCCCCGACAAGCGTGTGCGAAGAACTCGATGGCAAACCCATCCACCAGGTAATAAGATTCCAGATGACAGCAGCAGTTACAGCCGCAGCAATTAACTCAAGAGTTATAATTTCCGGATTGATAACACCTTTGCCGATAGTAGTAGCTACTTTGAGAGGGAAAACCAGAAACGCAATAAAATTGAAGGCCGCTGCAAGTCCAACAGCAGCTATTGGTGACAGGACTTTTGTCGAAACAACTGTAGCAATCGAATTAGCTGAATCGTGAAATCCGTTTATGAAATCAAAAATCAAAACTAGTGCAATAATAATGATGAGGAATGTCATATTGAAATTAATTACAGCACATTGCTTCTGATTCAAAACAATCCATTATTGCCAAATAAATAATCTTAATGGTATTGATCATTACCTTTTGTTAACGCAACGAAATTACTGACTCTGATCTTTATAATCAGGTTAATCCTGTTACGTTTTTGTTACAAATCAGGATTGACGCCGGATAGTTTTAAGAATAGTTAAGAACCGGCTGTGAGGGGCTATATTTAATTGATCACAATCGTATTTCCCACTCCCAGCTCAAAATAATTCTCTCCAAAAGAATCTTTGAACGTCTGGATCTGCTTATCTCCTGTACAGTGAGTTGCTCCCCATTTGATTACCCCCAGGGTTTTCATTTCAGAAATAATTGTATTCATCTCTTTATCAGACTTTTGCAATAGATGGAAACCTCCGAAAACCATGTAGATATTCTTGTTGAAATCTGATTTTATCTTTTTCAGCATTTCAACTATTCCCGGATGTGAGCATCCGGTCATTACAATCAGACCTTTTTTTGTGTCAAGAACTAGTGTCTGTTCCGCAATCTGAAAGTCAAATTCGCCTGAAGTGTATAAGTTATTGCAGATCCTGGCAGGTTCCTTAACCAATAATGGCACAAGGCCAAAGCCTGTCATCTTTTTTTTAAACTTATCTGAAAATGAATACGGTATAACAACTGGTATATCCTTTTTCATCTCAATAAAAGCAGGTATCCCGCCTGTATGATCACCATGCTCATGTGATATAACCAGAAAGTCGACTTTCGAAGCATCAAGTCCCATTTTTCTTAAATTCGAAGTAAAAATATCCGGCTTGGTACCCGTGTCAAAAAGAATTGTTTTATCCAGACCTTCAATCAGCACGGCATAACCCCAGTCAGGTTGTAATTCGTTGATTTTAACATAATTATCATAAATCACTTTTACAGTTACCGGCTTTTCAATACCGCTTCCGGCTGTAATGCCGGAAACAGATCCTTCAAGGAACTTATATTCCTGCCCCTGGGTCTGTATTGTCAGGACAATAAATAAGATGCTGGTTATAAACAATGCTCTTTTACCCGATTTCATTTAAATAGTTTTATATAGTTAAGACTAAAAATCCCCCTTGTAACAAAAGTCACCTGCAAAGGTACAGAAATTTCTCCTTTTTTTCTGTAACACAGCCTATTACTGTTGATTGTATCAGTCCTGCCGAATGAAGCTCAAATATTATTTCATCTGATTTTTCCCCTGGTATACACATCAGCAATCCACCGGAAGTCTGGGCATCGAATGCGATCATTTTCAGGTTATAATCGAGGTCCGGTACAAACGAGGCATCCTTTTCAGCATATTCCAGATTTCTGAATGAAGCTCCAGGAATGCATCCCTGATCAACAAGTGAATAAGTTTTCCCAATTAACGGTACCCGCTTCATATTAAGTGTAACAGATACACTACTTGCCTTTGCCATCTTAAGAATATGACCTGCAAGACCAAAGCCTGTAATATCTGTTGCCCCAATGATACCATACTTTTTCATAACCTCTGCTCCTGATGCATTAAGAAGCTTCATAACGGCTTTTGCCTCAACCACGTCATCTTCAGAGGCTAATCCAAGACGCTGGCCGGCAAGGATAACTCCTGTCCCCAATGGCTTGGTAAGTATCAGAGCATCGCCTGGTCTTGCCCCGGCATTGGTAATGATCTTTCGGGGGTGAACATAACCGACAACTGCAAGTCCGTATTTCGGGGGAAAATCATCAATAGAGTGCCCGCCGATTATTCTTACTCCGGCTTCAGATGCCATGTCAGCTCCACCCCTGAGAATATCTTTATATGCTTCGGCCGGCAGCTTTGAAGCCGGGAACATCATTATATTCAGGGCAATGACCGGTGTGCCTCCCATGGCATATACATCGCTGACGGAGTTGGCAACTGCGATCTGTCCGAATTCATACGGATCGCTGCAAACAGGCGGGAAAAAATCGGTGGTGAAGACCAGGGCAAGATCGTCATTCACTTTATAAACACCCGCATCGTCGTGAGTATCAATGTCAACAAGAATATTCGGATCTTCAGGAAGAGGAAGACATTTCAGTATCTCCTCAAGCTGTTTCGGAGGTATCTTTGCCGAACATCCGCCGCTCTCAACCATCTGAAGAAGATCTATCTTCATTGTCTTTTATTCTCAGGGTTTTATAACATTCGGGGCTGATGCCATCGCCCGGGTTATCTCATACATATTGCTTAACGTGCCAATATGAACCTTCTCTTTAAGAGAATAAAAGTTGACACATGTTGCACATAACAGCATTTTAACTCCCATTTTTTCAATCTCCCTGAGGTCTTCAATCACAGCTGAATCATCTCTGCCAAGCATAACACCGCTGTTGTAAAAAACCATTTTTGCCGGTAAATGATCAAGATCCTTAATGGCTTTTATAAAATTAACCATAAGCAGATTGCCGAGCTCATCATCTCCAATACCCATTTTATCAGAGGTAAATGCAATCACAAAATTACCCTGCGAAAAGTGGGGAATGTCTGTATTGCAGTATTCTTCAGTCCTTTGTTGTACTGTTTCAGCAGTTGTTTTTGTTATCGTAAGAGTCCAGACACCTTGTGTTTCTTCGACTGAATATTTTGCTTTATTGTCTTTCAAAAAGCGGGTCAGGTTATTTAAGGATGTCTGATTATCTGTCAGGACCTGAAACGCCTCTCCTTTTTTTGCCTCATTCAGGGCTTTTTTTGTCGCTATTATCGGTGCCGGGCACTGCTGTCCCCTGGTGTCAATGGTTCGCATAATAGTCATGTTAAACGATTTGTAAAAGTACAAAAAAGAAGTTGAAGTGAGTTGAAGTGAGTTGAAGGGGGTTGAGATTGAAGGGGGTTGAGGAGGATTGAAGGGGGTAGTCTGAGTTAAATAATAATGTGTATTTTTGATTCAAAATGGCTATAAAGATGAAGCTATTAAGACCAGCATTTTATATTCTTTTATTATCTCTGATTATCTGCACGGTGAATGCTCAGGATAAACCAGGTTCTGCGTTCTCAGAATCGGAAATAGTGTTAAGGACAAGTTCAGGAGGAGAGATATTCGGGACACTGACAGTGCCGGAAAACACAAAACAGACTCACCAGGTATCATTCTGTTGATTGTTCTTTATCCGGACTGATCTCAGCAAGCTTCTTAAGTATTATCCTGCCCCTGGCTATAACACCTGCAGAACCTTCTCCCTGGAGCATATTTATCGATGCGGCAAGTTCATTGGCAAGTTCGGGATAGATCATAGCAAGCCTGTAAATGATCTCCATAGAGTAGGCTTTTATGGCGATGGCCGAAAATCCGGAGTTAAGAGCCTTGAAACAATGATCGGCCAGGATACCCTGGTGCCTCTGGCTTATCTTCCGGAGATCGGTCATGGATATTATTCTCAGGAATGACCGCCGGGTGCTTTCGTTATCTATCCTGCTCAACTCTTCAATGATTTTTGAAAGATGAGGATGGATCAGACCAGGATACTTATCACACACTTTAGAAAGGGTCCATGATGCACGGAATGCAAGCTTTCTGTCAGGGCTGTAGGAATAATCGAGCAGCTTCTGAAAGAGAACCGGATTCTCCCCTGCTGAAGCTGCCACCCATTCGGCTTCCTGCATGCTCATCATGCTGTTGATCATCTTCCGGAGATCTTTGTCAACCGTTGCTGACTGTTCGGTCTCGGCTGCTGTTTCCCTTTCATCTGCCTGATTACCATTTATTTCCATGTATCGTAGCGCAACAGTTATATCTGCTTCGCAGAAATCAACCGATCCAAGGTCCCCGGGAGAGACCCATCTAAAGTCCACATGTTCCGACAGTACCGGCAATTCGTCAAGAGTATCACAGATAAAAGGGATGAGAGTAATCTTTTTATGACCATAATCATGCACAACCTGTTCTGCTTTACTGAAGATGATCACCTCCATGGAGAGTTCCTCCCTGATCTCGCGAATGATGCATTCTTCTTCCGTCTCACCGTCCCTCAGCTTGCCTCCGGGAAATTCCCACTTAAAAGGGTGATCTGTTTTTTCACCCCTCTGTACGATGAGCACTTCGTTATCTTCATTTCTTATTATGGCACAGGTTACCCGGATCATAAAGTGTTATTGTATAAGATCTTCATAAAGCGGAATTACCAGCAGGTACTCGTACTTGTTCTTCTCCGGATCAAATTTGCATGCATAATGATACAATCCATTGGTAACAACAACATATGGCACCTTGAATTTCATATTATAAGTTGTGACCTGGTCAAATATTTTGTTCTCATCAATTTCAACGTCAGGTGATTTACACTCTACGATCAGGATGGGCTCTCCTCTTCTGTTGTGGACCAGTATATCTGTTCTTCTTCTTAAATCATTGAATTTAAACATGGTCTCTATGCCTATGAGGCCCGGAGGGTATTTCCCTTCATGGATGAGGTACTGTACAAAATTCTGTCTCACCCATTCCTCGGGAGTGAGTTTGACATACTTCCGCCTGATGGTGTCGAGGATCATTTTGATACCGTCTTTCTCAATGATCCTGAATGAATATTCCGGCAGATTTAACTGTTTCAACTTTGTTTTGTACTTTTGAGACTTGGGATAATTAACTTTTTCCCCCTTTGTGTCCCTTAGTGATCTACTTTGTGATCCTTTGTGGTAAAAAATATTTAACCACAAAGTAACACAAAGGAAGAAAAAGTAAAAAAAATAGTCATATAAATATGAAAACCAAAGAGGAAATTGTTAATAACTGGCTTCCGAGATATACAGGCAAAGACTTAAAGGCATTCGGCAAATACTTCCTTCTTACCAATTTCATGTATTATGTTGAGCTCTTTGCAAAATGGTACAATGTTGAGATAGAGGGAAAGGACAGGAACATGCCGAATGCCACAGCAGACGGCATGACAATTATCAATTTCGGAATGGGAAGCCCCAATGCTGCAACCATAATGGACCTTCTGAGTGCTGTTGAACCCAACGCAGTTCTGTTCCTTGGCAAGTGCGGAGGGCTGAAAAAGAAGAATATGGTGGGTGACCTGATACTCCCTATTGCTGCAATAAGGAGCGACGGAACATCAAACGATTACCTGCCAAACGAAGTTCCGGCTCTGCCTGCTTTCAAGCTTCAGAGTGCAATTTCAGCCGCTATAATCCGCTATAATATGGAATACTGGACAGGTACCGTATATACAACAAACAGGAGGGTCTGGGAATATGACGACAGGTTCAAGAAATATCTTGTAAAGACCAGGGCGATGGCTATTGATATGGAGACAGCAACAATTTTTACGGTTGGATTTGCCAATGAGATTCCTACCGGGGCTCTTCTCCTGGTTTCTGATCAGCCAATGATATCAACAGGAATTAAAACTGCCGCAAGCGACATGAAGGTAACCGGCAAATATGCCGAAACACATCTGAAGATAGGCATCGATGCGCTGAAAGAAATAAAGGATAACCGCATATCCGTAAAACATCTGAGGTTTTAAGATGGCAGCCACCTATGAAGAAGTAATTTCCGATCTGAAGAAACGGATTTTCAAGCCGGTCTATTTTCTCGCCGGGGAGGAGCCTTATTATATAGACCTGATTACAGATTATATTGAAGAGAACCTACTCACTGAAGCAGAAAAATCATTCAACCAGGTTATCCTTTATGGAGAAGATATAACTGTGCCGGCAATAATTGATGCCTCGCGAAGGTTCCCGATGATGTCGAGCCACCAGGTGGTGATAGTGAAAGAAGCTCAAACACTCAAAAAAATAGAAGACCTTGGTTTCTACCTTGAGAAACCCCTCCCTTCAACAATACTGGTGATCAATTACAAGTATAAAACCATTGATAAAAGAACAAAGTTCTATAAAGCGCTGGAGAGTCAGGCCGTATATTTTGAATCACCCAGGTTACGTGATTACCAGGTCCCTGCATGGATTGAAAGATACCTGATGGCCCAGGGCATAAAAACTGACCCGAATGCCAGCGCAATGCTGACTGAATATCTCGGAACCGATCTTCATAAAATTGTAAATGAACTCAACAAGCTTATTATCACTCTTCCTCCCGGGAAGCCTGTAATAACAACTGCGCTTATTGAGAAGAATATCGGGATCAGCAAGGACTATAATAATTTTGAACTTCAGAAAGCTGTTGGGGAAAAGAATATACTGAAAGCCAACATGATAGTCCACTATTTTGCAAACAACCCGAAGGATAATCCAATTACTCTTTCAATTGCTTCGCTTTTCAGTTACTTCAGTAAGCTGCTTACATATCACTACCTGCCCGACAAATCAAAAAACAACGTTGCGGCAGCTCTCAGAATAAATCCATACTTCGTCAGGGATTATGAGGTCTCAGCATCAAAATATAATGTTGCGAAAACGGTTCATATCATTAGTCTTTTACGTACCTATGATATGAAGTCAAAAGGTTATGGTGATCTGAGCAGCGAACCGGGCGACTTGCTAAAGGAGCTGGTATTCAAAATATTACATCTTTAGTTCATATCCGGCGACTCCGGAAAATCGGCCCACACACGGTACTTATTCTTCAGGCCACGTAATACTCTTTTCCAGGTATTATTGACCTGATTATTCAAAACGATATCGGTCTTGACTTTTGCAATAACCCAGGAGTTTTCCTTGAGCTCTCTTTCGAGCTGGCCGGCTGACCAGCCTGAATATCCGAGGAAGAACCTTATCTGTGAATTATTCAGCTTACCCTTTTTTATAAGACCCCTGATAAAATCAATATCCCCGCCCCAGAAAATATTTTCATCAACCCATACGCTTTTCGGGATCTTTTCACCAAGGTTATGAAGATAATGGAGAGTATCCGGAGCAACCGGACCACCCATGCTCAGGTATTCCTCCCATCCCTCGAAACCTGAAATGGCATCACAAACTTTTATTTCAAGCTTTTTGTTAAGAATAAATCCTACCGATCCTTCAGCGTTATGATCAGCAAGATATACTATCGTACGGTTAAAAAAAGTATCAGGCAGAAAGGGTTCAGAAATCAGTATCTTCCCCTTTCCCGGTATTTTGTCTTCGGGCAGTATTGTAAAAAAATCAATCTCCGGCTTCATAGCAATGGCAATTTACGCAATTTATGAATATGACCTCCATGAATAGCAAATGCCCTTTCAATTGATAAAAGTATTGAAAAAAATAATATAAATAATTAAGCAAATTCAAAAAGTAAATTAATTATTATCATACTTTTGCCCGGATTTTAATCTGATCATGCAAAAAAGCAGTCTAAGGATAATAGGGAATAAAGCCGTTTTGAACAACCGCGAAAGGATGTGTGAAACGGCTGAAGAATTGCTCGAAAGCGAAAAATTCAGGATTGTACTGGATCACTGTCTTGACCACCTTCGTTCCAGGAAATCTCCTCTTATGAACATTTTCCCTGATGGGATATCGGGTGAGCCGGAGGTAACCGACCTTATCAGGACCCTTACGCTCCTTTTCAAATATGAAGCCGGAGTTGTTCCCCATATTCATGGCCGGTCAGCAGGTTTCCTCAGAAATCTTCAGATCATGAACAGCTTTGTTGAATATTTATATGATTACTGGAGGCATTTTGACCGCTTTATTATTAATGATTCAGAGGGTGATCGTCTTGATAAAAGGCCTTACCGGACATTCAATGAAACTATTGAACACCTCACACATCTTATAAGGACTGTTTACAGGCATATCCAGGAAAATATTACCGGCAGTCACCCGAATGTTTACAGGCAGGTTCGGGCTGGAGCAGAGATGGCTGTCATTTCCCTTCCAAAAGATATCCTATACCCTGATGAGAGATACAGGAAACTTAATAATATCCATGTAATTCGCCAGGTACTCATTTATCCTCCTCTGGTCATTCAGCAGCCGATGAACAAGCGAACCGGACATTTTAAACTCATATCACAAAACCCGGTTGACCTGATACAGTTCAATCCGGCAGACTGGCTCTGTTATCCGGTCAAGGCCGGAAAGCTTCTCATCATGGTTTACTTTCACCTGACATTCCTTGAACTCGGTCTCTCAATGTGCAACCTGTTCCAGCTTGCAAATGATACTGACCTTAAAAAGAAACCTGATGCTGTATTTATTTACGGAGCACAGGGTAATGTGCTTGAAGGCCTTTCTGAGTTTTTAACGGTGTTCTGCGAAGATGAAGCCAACGGGATTTTTGTCGGGGCTGTCCCGGGCAGTGCTGAATTCGGATACTTCGGTTACCTGAAGAAAATGATCCTCACTCTTCATAATTCCATCATTATGAAATCGGGGAAAATGCCGTTTCATGGTGCCATGGTAAAAATGCTGCTTCAGGGCGACAGGGAAGCGACAGTTCTTATGATCGGTGATACCGGAGCCGGCAAGTCAGAAACTCTCGAAGCATTCAGGGTCCTGGGCGACAAACAGATACGTAAACTTACTATCATCGCCGATGATATGGGATCAATAGAGCTTGATCCGGAAGGATATCCTGTTGGATATGGGACCGAAATCGGTGCTTTCCTCAGGCTCGATGACCTGCAGCCGGGATATGCGTTCGGACATCTCGACAGGTCCATAATAATGAATCCCAGCCAGGTAAATGCAAGAATCGTGTTACCGGTAACTTCATTTGAAGAAGTAATAAAGGGGCACAGGATTGACTATATCCTTTATGCCAATAATTATGAGCAGATTGATACCGGACACCCGGTCATAGAGAGATTTGGTTCTGTCAGGGAAGCGCTTGAGGTATTCCGGAGTGGTGCGGTAATGAGCAAAGGAACAACGACAACAAGCGGACTTGTGAATTCATACTTCGCTAATATTTTTGGCCCTCCTGAATACCGGGAACTCCACGAAGAAATTTCAGGAAGATATTTCGAATCATTTTTCAGGAATAATGTCTTCATGGGTCAGATGCGGACCAGACTTGGTATCCCCGGCTATGAGATCAGCGGGCCGAAAGAGGCTGCGATGGAGCTGCTTAGGATAATAGGAGCTGCTTGTTAAAACAATCATGCCTTTTGATCACATGTACTCATCCCCCCGACCCCCTTCTCTACTAAAGTAAGAAGGGGGAGTATATACGATAAATAATTATTCTATTATTGACTTCTCCCTCTTTGCTTCAGCAGAGAGGGAGAAAGCCTGAACGAAGAGAAGGAAGAGGGTGAGTACATGTACTTCAGAATTTCGCCGGTACTGCCTCTCTCATCATCTCATAAACTGCATCGAAAATATCCTCGGCACTGGGTTTGGAGAAATAGTCGCCGTCAGTTGTATATGCCGGGCGATGTTCTTTCCCGGTCAGCGTCCTGGGAGGTGAATCAAGAAACTGCCATCCGCCCTGTTTTTCAAGGACTTCCTGCATCATAAAGGCAGTTGTACCTCCGGGTACATCCTCGTCAAGGAACAGGATCCTGTTGGTCTTTCTCAGTGAATCAAGAATGACCTTCTCCGTATCAAACGGAACAAGTGTCTGGACATCAATCAGCTCAACAGAAATACCATGTGCGGCAAGCTGTCTGACAGCTTCTGCTGCTATTCTGACTGTTGAACCATAAGTTACGAGTGTCAGGTCTGTCCCTCTGTTTAGTATCTCCGGAGCTCCAAGCCTGAGACGGTACTCGCCGATATTGTCAGGCATCTTTTCCTTTAGCCTGTAGCCGTTAAGAGGTTCTATGACAATAGCCGGATCATTCCCTTCAAGCAGTGTATTATAGAATCCAGCCGCCCTGGTCATATCCCTGGGAACACATACATAAACTCCTCTCACAGAGTTGACAAGCATGCTCATGGGTGATCCGGAATGCCAGATGCCCTCCAGCCTGTGTCCCCTGGTAGATATAATTAGCGGTGCAATCATCCTTCCGGCAGTCCTGTAATGTGTTGTTGCAAGGTCGTCACTGAGGATCTGAATGGCATACATGAGGTAGTCGAGGTACTGGATCTCGGCTATCGGCCTCATTCCCCTCAGAGCCAGACCAATACCCTGTCCAAGTATCGTTGCTTCCCTGATACCTGTGTCGGTAATCCTCAATTCCCCGAATTTTTTCTGTAATCCCTCAAGCGATTGATTTACACCTCCTATATTGCCTGTATCTTCCCCAAAAGTAATAAGCAGCGGATATTTTGCAAACAGTTTTTCGTAATTATCGCGAAGGATCTGCCGGCCGGGCACTTCAGGAGAATCAGATGAATATAATGGAGCGATGGGCTTAACATTCAAAACAGATGTAGGGGTTTCATTATAAAGGAACCTGTCATAGCTGATTGAGGCATCTTTATAATTACGCTTAAGCCAGCCATGCAATTCTTCCCTTAAATTGTCAGCCTTGTCGCAGGTTTCACATACATTCCTGAGAATCTTCCTGGCAGCCATGAAATTATCCTTGCGGATCGGCGAGATAACCTTTGTCAGATCTTCAGCAATCTCATTGACTGTTGCCTCTTTGACGTCTTCATTACATGAACACTTACGGTCACCTATGATTTTAACAAGTGCATCACGCTCAATCTTAATCGGGGACTGGAACATCTCCCATGATTTTTTTCTTGACTCCCTGACCTCTTCTTCTGCTTCAGCAGCTATTTTATCAAGCTCTTCAGCAGTTGCTATCTTCTGGTCAGTTATCCATTCCCTCATCTTTTTGACCGGATCAAATTCCTCTTCCCATTTCAGTCTCTCCACGCTTTTATATCTCTCATGCGATCCCGATGTAGAATGGCCCAGCGGTTGTGTAACCTCCTCAACATGGAAAAGGACAGGAGTGTGATCCCTGCGGCAAATTGCTATTCCTTCCTCATACATTTTTATAAGACCGGGATAATCCCAGCCTTTCCCTTTATAAATCAATATTCCGGGACGGTCAGGCTCATTTTCAAAGCCTTTAAGTATATCGGATATGCTTCCCTTTGTGGTCTGGTATTTCTTTGGAACCGATATTCCGTACCCGTCATCGTACACGGAGATAGCCATGGGCACCTGCAGAACCCCTGCAGCATTCATCGTTTCCCAGAAGTGCCCTTCTGATGTGCTTGCATCTCCGATAGAACCGAATGCAACTTCGTTTCCCTTAACGGAAAGCGTTTTAAACTGGTGAAGTTCTTTATTAAGTCTGAATAATTTTGAAGCGTATGCCAGTCCAAGGAGTCTTGGCATCTGACCTGCAGTGGGGGATATATCAGAAGATGAATTCTTTTGTTTGGTAAGGTCGCGCCAGGTACCATCAGGATTTATGTTAGGTATCGAAAAATGGTTATTGAACACTCTTCCGCCGCTCCCGGGATTAATATTCCTGTCGGTGTTTCCGTAAAGCTGGTGGAAGAACTCCAGGGAACCATACAGACCCATTGCCATCATCCATGTCTGGTCTCTGTAATATCCTGATCTCCAGTCTCCTTCCCTGAATTGTTTGGCCATGGCGATCTGGATTATCTCCTTGCCGTCGCCGAAAATCCCGAACTTTGCCTTACCTGATAATACCTCACGACGGCCGATTATGCTGAGATTACGGCTGAGGCTTGCCAGTCTGAAATCGGCGAGGATACTTTCTTTATTCATATATTTATCTGATAATCTGTCACTTTGCTCCATAACTGGTTGATGGTTTAATATTTTTTGCGTATTTATAAACAATAAACAAATTTACGCCGTTGTTGTTTATAATAAGATAATAAATGATGAGTATATTTGAAAAATATTCATATGTTAATCAAACTCCTCTTAATAAGCGCACTTCTGCTGGCACTTGCTTTTGCATTCCTGGGTATCCGGATATTGCTTAAACCCAGTGGGAAATTCCCCGAAACACATATCAGCCGTAACAGGGAAATGCGGAAGCGGGGAATAACATGTGCACAAAAAACGGATATCGGTTGTAATCCCGGAGATGATTTTGAGGAGTGCTCAACTTGCGGAATAAAAAGCCGGCAACCGGCAGCCGGTGACCGGTAACCGGTAACCGGTATTATTCGGGATCTGATATAAATTCTAACAGGTTACGCGTGGCCCAGGTTCTGAAATTTCCCTGATCATCAGAATATACCAGAAATGCATCAAACTCAGGGTGCAGGTTCAGAAAATCAATTGTTCGGTCCTTCCCCATCACCATGCAGGCTGTTGCAATACCATCGGCTGTTGCACAGTCGTCTGCTATAATTGTTGCACTTAACAACTGGTTCCTGGCAGGAGAACCTGTCTTTGGATCAATGGTATGTGAGTATTTGATTCCGTTCTCAACATAGAATTTCCTGTAATTGCCGGAAGTTGCAAGGGATCTGTCTTTCAGGCTTATTATTGCCTGGAGGTCTGTGCCTGGAGACAAATTGTTATCCTCAGGTCTGTCAATTCCGATCCTCCAGAGCACACCCCTTTTATCTCCTCTGACCCTCACCTCGCCTCCAATTTCGACAAGGTACCGGTCTATGCCAAGGCTGTTAAAATACGTGCATAAAACGTCCACTGAATAACCCTGGGCAATTGCATTGAAATCAAGGCTGATACGAGGATCGGACTTATAAAGCATGCTATCTTTCAGCTGTACTTTTTCCATGCCTACCAGGCTCAAAAGAGAGTCACGTTTTGATTCAGTAAAGCTTTTCCTGTCATCGGGACCAAATCCCCAGGCCTTTACCAGCGGACCAATCGTCAGGTCAAATGCACCATCAGTTATCACGGAGATCTCTTTTGATATTTTGAAAGCCTCAATGAAAAATGAATCAGGTTTGAAGTTCTCATTCCGGTTTATCCTGGAAAGGACTGACGAATCCTGGTAGAGTGAAAGGGACATATCAAAATCGTGAAGGATCTTTTCAACCTCTTTTCTCAAATCAACAAGATTAATCTTATCTGAATTCTCAAAAACAACACTGTAGGTGGTACCCTGGGCAAATCCGGAGAAATTTGAAAAACCAGGTTCTTCATTACAGGATGAAGTCAAAAACAACAGAGATAGTAATAGGCCTGTTAATCTGATTTTCATTTTATTCCTGAATTCCCTCTGTGGAACTCTTATATTCCGAAATCGTCAAACGATATATTCTCTGCCGGAACACCCAGGTCATCGAGCATTTTGATAACTGCGTTATTCATCTGAGGCGGACCGCAGAAATAATACTCAATGTCCTCAGGATCATCACGTTTACTGAGATAATTATCAAACAATACCTGGTGAATGAAACCTGTATATCCGGTCCATTTATCCTCCGGAACTGGTTCTGAAAGAGCCAGGTTGAATTTGAAATTCGGGAAATCTTTTTCAATTGCCCTGAATTCATCCTCATAGAACACTTCCCTGAGTGATCTTGCGCCATACCAGTATGATACCCTGCGGTTTGTTTTCAGGGTATGGAAAAGATGGAAAATATGTGATCTCAGCGGGGCCATTCCGGCACCACCTCCGATATAGATCATCTCGTTGTCAGTGTTCTTAATATGGAATTCTCCGTAAGGACCTGATATTGTTACTTTATCGCCCTGCTTCCGTGAGAATATGTATGATGAGCATATCCCGGGAGGTACATTTACGAATTGTTTCTTTGCATCATCCCATGGCGGAGTGGCTATCCTGATATTAAGCTTGATAAGGTTCTTCTCAGCCGGATAGTTGGCCATTGAGTATGCTCTGAATGTCTCTTCACCATTCTTTATGGAAAGGTCCCACATTTTAAAATTTTCCCAGTCTTCGCGGTATTCTTCTTCCACTGAAAAATCCCTGAAGCTTGTCTGGTACTTTGGCACATCGATCTGAATGTAACCTCCCGGTTCAAAGTCAAGATGTTCTCCTTCGGGAAGTTTTACAACAAACTCCTTGATAAATGTTGCGACATTCCTGTTTGATACTACTTCACATTGCCATTTTCTTATCCCAAGCACTGATTCGGGGACTTTTATTTTCATCGTTTCCCTTACTTTTACCTGGCAGCCAAGTCTCCAGTGGTTGTTCTGTTCCTTCCTTGTAAAGAAGCCCGTCTCGGTAGGCAGGATTGATCCGCCTCCATCAAGAATCTGGCATTTACACATCCCGCATGTTCCGCCTCCGCCGCATGCTGACGGCAGATAAACCTGGTTGGAGGAAAGTGTCATCAACAGGTTTGAACCGGGTGAAACGACAACCTCACGATCGTTAATCTGAAGTTTCACATCACCTTTGGGAGAGAGCTTGTCGCGTGCAAAAAGAAGGATTATAACAAGCAGAAGGATTATTATAAGAAATACAACTATACTGAGCAGGATTGTTACAACCGTTGAAAAACCTAATATCATAATCTGTATTTTACTTTTTAGAGTTTAATCCCCATAAATCCCATAAAAGCTACTGCCATCAACCCTGTCAGGATGAATGTTATGCCGAGGCCTTTCAAAGGAGCTGGCACATTACTGTACCACATTTTCTCCCTGATTGCCGCTATTCCGACAATTGCCAGGAACCAGCCTACTCCTGATCCTACTCCGAACACTGTTGCCTCAAGAACATTTTCGTATTCTCTTTCCTGCATAAAAAGTGAAGCACCCAGGATAGCACAGTTTACAGCGATCAGCGGCAGGAATATCCCGAGGGAATTATATAGCGCCGGGCTGAACTTTTCAACTATCATCTCAACCAGCTGAACCATTGCAGCAATAACAGCAATGAATACCATGAAAGTAAGGAAGCTGAGATCTACACCCGCAAATCCCTCACCCAGCCATATAAGAGCTCCCTTTTTCAAAACATATTTCTCGATGAGAAAATTGACCGGAACGGTGATCAGAAGAACAAAAATCACTGCGACTCCAAGCCCTACTGATGTTTTAACTGTCTTTGAAACAGCAAGATAAGAACACATGCCCAGGAAAAAGGCAAAAACCATATTGTCAATGAAAATTGACTTGATGAATATATTCAAATAGTGCTCCATAGCAATTCCCTTTTATTTTTCAATAAGTTCACTGTTCCTGCTTCTCTGAAACCAGATTATAAGTCCTACAACAATCAATGCTATCGGAGGCAGGATCATCATCCCGTTATTCTCATAACCTATAGAGTATGCGCCTATTTTTTCAAGTACGGGGTATCCGTAAATTGTTCCTGATCCGAGCAGTTCCCTGAAAAAAGCGACAATGATGAGTATAAGTCCATACCCGGCTCCGTTTCCCAGTCCGTCAAGGAACGAAGGCCATGGCCTGTTTGCCATCGCAAATGCCTCCAGGCGGCCCATTATGATACAGTTGGTAATTATCAGTCCTACAAAAACAGAGAGTTGTTTGCTGACATCAAACGCAAATGCCTTAAGTATCTGATCCACAATTATCACAAGAGTGGCTATGACCACCAGCTGGACGATTATCCGTATCCTGTCAGGGATATAATTCCTTAGCACGGCAATGACAAGATTTGAAATGGCAACCACAATTGTAACCGATAGTGCCATTACCAGGGCTGGTTTAAGCTTCACTGTAACTGCAAGAGCTGAACATATCCCCAGAACCTGAATGGTAATCGGATTATTCCTGTCCAGCGGAGAAGTTAGAAGTTTAAAATTCTTTGCCGAAAACATCGGCTCTTTTTCCTGGCTGTTCATATTTTATATTGTATTTTTTATTAGGTAATCGTTATATTTTCCCAGGCAGTCAAGAAGCATTTTTTCGAGACCTTTGCTTGTAATTGTTCCGCCTGATATTGCATCAACTCCGTGAAGATCGGCCGGATCGGCCCCGCCTTTATGAACCTGTACAGAGACAAAAGTACCGTTCTCAAAAAGCTTCTTCCCCGGGAACATGCTCTCAAAAGCAGTTGTATTGATCTCGGCTCCCAGACCCGGTGTTTCGCCTTTATGATCGAAAGTAACACCATATATTGTATTGAGATCCGACTTCAGTGAGACATAACCATAAATAGGTCCCCACAGGCCTTTGCCTTCAACCGGAAGGATTATTACCTTTTCACCGTCATCCGGTTCAGCCCTGAACACCGGGAGGTACTGCTCCTCAAGAGGTTTCTTCTGTTCATTTTTCAGGATAACAGTAAAAGCATCAATACCTTCGACCGGATCACCTTTAATATTCAGGACAAAGCCCTCCCTGATATACTTATCGTAAAGTTCCACGGCATTTTTCTTGGTGGCAGGAATCCAGATAGATTCAAGCATGCTTCGTTTCTTTTCTATCTCCAGGTTCCTCTCCTGGGCTGGCTGTAGAAGGGTTGCAGCAAGTGACAGCAATGCTGCGACAATTACAACCATCACTGTCGAGAATATGAATATATATCTGTTGCTGAAATGTTTCATTTTCTTAATTATTTGGTTGTGATCACAGCCCGTTTAAGCCTTCTCCTGATATTTGTACGGAGTATATAGTGGTCGATAAGCGGGGCAAACAGGTTCATCATAAGTATCGCCAGCATTACTCCTTCAGGATATGCCGGATTTAACACTCTGAAAAGGATTGATAATATCCCTATCAGAAATCCATATATCCATTTGCCTGTTTCTGTCTGTGCTCCTGTCACGGGATCAGTTGCCATGAAGACTGCTCCGAAAGCGAATCCTCCCATCACGAAATGATAGTAGAAAGGAATTTCCATATAAGTGTTGGCAGACATCGCATTAAGCAGAAGTCCCATTGTCAATCCGCCTGCAAAAACACTTACAATGATTTTCCAGCTTCCGATGCCTGTCAGGATCAGGATCAGTGCGCCGATCAGGATCGCCGCTGTTGATGTTTCTCCTATCGAGCCGGGGATTGTACCAGTGAACATCTCCATGAATGAGGGCAAACCTGACAAATTCCCCTGTGCACACATTGAGAGTGGAGTGGCTCCTGAATATCCGTCAATTATATTTTGTCCTTTCATCAAACCTTCTGTCCAGACATTATCACCTGTCATCCATCCCGGGTAGCTGAAAAAGATGAATGCCCTTGCCAGGAGTGCAGGGTTGAAAATATTCATCCCTGTCCCTCCGAATACCTCTTTTCCAAGTATCACTGAAAACGCGGTTGCAAGAGCAAGCATCCACAACGGAACATCAACCGGCATTATCAGCGGGATCAGAAGTCCGGTGACAAGGAATCCTTCATTTATCTCATGCCCGCGCAACTGGGCAGCGATGAATTCAATACCAAGTCCAACCACATAGCTTACAATAATAAGCGGCAGGATCTTCACAAAACCGAACCAGAAGGCTTTTAAAATGCCCGTGTCAACTCCGACAGACATGAAGTGCTGCAGACCGGTATTGTAAGCGCCAAACAGGAGTGCCGGGACCAGGGCTATTATCACAACCATCATTGTCCGCTTGAGGTCGATACTGTCGCGAATATGTGATCCTTTAAAGGTTACCTTATCGGGAACAAACATAAAAGACTCTAATCCTTCAAATACTGATTGCAGTTTTGCAAACCTGCCCCCCCTGGTAAAATGGGGTTTCAGCTTATCCAACGTATTTCTCAGGGAACTCATTATATTTTATAATCTCATGTTTGACTAACTCATTTCTTTTATCATCAGGTCAAGACCACTCCTGACAATTGACTGGATCTCGATCTTTGAAGGGCAGATAAACTCGCAGAGCGCAAAATCCTCTTCTGCGACCTCATAGATCCCGAGGTTTTCCATCATGTCGATGTCACCTGCCAGGATTGCCTTGAAAAGCTGCATCGGATAAATATCCATCGGAACAACCTTCTCATACTGACCTGTCATGACAAAAGCTCTTTCCCCTCCGTGCAGATTGGTGTCGAGATTAAAACTCTTACCAGGCAGAACGCTTGACAAGAACGTTTTATAAAAGCTGTATTTATTGGCCCCCGGAGCTGCCCATCCGAAAAATTCATAATAATCTCCCTCCGGAATAACGGTCACCTGCGAGTCGTAATATCCGAGAAAACCATCAGAGGTTACTTTTGTTCCTGTCAGTACATTACCGCTGATATATCTCAGGTTTCCTGATTTGACATTATCCTTTACCATCAGGGTAACGGCACCACCGGATAGCATCTTATAATACTGAGGATGAATCACTTCCGAACCGGTGAATGCGACTATCCTTTCAGGTTTATATATCCCTTCTGAAAAAAGCCTCCCAATTGCAATAACATCCTGAAGATTGATGTACCAGACAACCTCACCCTTGTTTACGGGATCAAGGTGGTGAATATGAACTCCCACATTGCCCGCAGGATGAGGACCTGAAAAATATGATATTTCGACACCGGCTGTATTGTTCAATAAAGATCCTTCACCTTTAAGAATAAGATTGATCTTCCCGTCGGTGAGTTTTGAAAGAGCCTTTATCCCAATGCTGAATAGTGAAGCCGGGGAGTTTTCCATGATAAAATCATAATCAGGAGCCAGCGGCGCAGTTTCAAATCCTGAGATAAATATCGATTTCGGAACATCCCCGGGGTTTGCTATCACATGATATGGACGTTGTCTGACTGCCGGCCAGAGTCCTGAAACAAGCAGATGCTCCTTTATTTGTTCTCCTGCAAGTGTTGACGGATCAGCCTTACCGAAATCAATAAAATCACTTCCGCTCCTTTCAATAACGACTTCCAGGATTTTCCTTCGTTCTCCGCGTTCAACGGATATGACAGAGCCGTTCACCGGCGACGTGAACTTTATCTCGGGCCGCAGCTTATCATGAAAAAGCGGAGTCCCGGCCTTCACTTTATCACCCGGCTTGACCTCCAGCTTCGGTACAAGCCCGGGAAAATCAACAGGCTTAACCCCAAACCTGACAGGATTCGCCTCTCCGGCAAGGATTTTCTCAGCTGCACCCTTTATCGGGATGTCTAATCCCTTTTTCAACCTTATTGTTCTGGACATTTTATAACGAAACCATTAAAATAATTCCTTAAAAACTGAGTTCTGTTAATAAATTAACATTGGCTACAAATGTATAAATAGCTCTTCATAATTAATCAAAAATGTCAAATATGATATAATATTTTTGCACTATTTTTGTTAACATTTCCCCGGAGTTCTGTTTTATTATGAGAACACTGATATTTATAATATGTTTGAGCTTTCCGCCGCAGTTGCTGCCGGCGCGGATGTTTAATCCATGCCATCTTAAATCAGATAGCGATCAGGACCATTTTTCTTATTCCAATAATATATATGACAGCCGGATAAAGACCGTTCAGCTTTATAAGGAGGGATGGAATTTCTCTTACCCTGTGATAAAGCTGAACAGCGGGGAAAAACTGATCCTTCAGTTTGATCTCCTGGATGACAATACCGAGACATATTATTATACATTCATACACTGTGATAAAGACTGGAACAAATCAGACATTTTCACAAACGAATACCTTGAAGGCTTTCCTGACAATCCTGTTGAGGACGTAAAAACATCATTCAATACCACGGTAAAGTATTTTCATTATACTCTTGCCTTTCCAAATGAAAGGATATCTTTTTTACTTTCAGGGAATTACATATTGCTGATATATCCGTATGGAGAACCTGACAAGCCTGTGCTTACTCAGCGGTTCATAATTACTGAAGACCGGGCTAAAATAGATTTCAGGGCATACAGGCCGCTGATTACAGCTTACAATAACACAGGTCAGCAATTCGAATTTAATGTAAATCTGAGAGGCATTCCCGTAATTGATCCTCTCCGCAACATTTATTGTTTTGTGCTCCAGAATGGCCGCTGGAATGATGCAAAAAAGAACCTCAGAGCTGATTTTATCGGCAACAATGAACTCAGGTTCAATGCTATGTCTGAAAAGAACATTTTCATTGCAGGAAATGAATTCAGGTACTTCGATATAAAAAGCATCAGGTACCAGTCAGAATTTGTCAGAAAAATAGATTACGCAGCCCCTTATTATAACATATTTCTGGCTCCTTCGGAAAGCAGGGAATTCAAGCCATATTTCTACTGGCAGGACTTCAATGGCAAATATTACATTGCTTCAGGTGAGGGACGCGATCCGGAAACGGATGCTGATTATGTTTATGTGTATTTTACACTGCCTTCAAAGTATATGATAGCTGGTGGCAGCATGTATGTTTCCGGAGGCCTGAACAACTGGAATTTTGATAAAAATAACCTGATGGATTATAATCCTCAGCAGGGGCAATATGAATGTACCATGCTATTAAAGCAGGGGTGGTATAATTATGAATATGTTTTTCTGAGGAAAGGTGATACGGAGGGAGTTGCAACTGTTTTTGAAGGCAGCCATTATGAAACCGAAAACGATTATATCGTTCTTGTCTATTACAGGGATCCGCAGGAGCGTTATGACCGGGTTATAAGCACTGCGGCTACAAATACAAGCAACCGTCTCACTTATTGATCCTTCGCGTGTGTGTCTATTCCATACTTCATTGAAAGAATATGTCCCAGTGTTTTTAGTATCTCTGTCATATATTCATCAACCGCCCTTAAAGATCCGGGGAGGGTATAAATTAGAGCTTCTCCGAGAATGCCGGCAACACCCCGGCTGAGCAGGGCATTAGGCTTTTCCGACCCGTATTTCATCCTGATATATTCCATTATTCCCGGAATCTCTTTTGAAAGAAGCGGCCTGACAGTTTCCACTGTGATATCTCTCGGACCGATTCCGGTCCCTCCTGTGGTGAATATCATGCTGTAAACATTCCCGGCGCTTTTCAGTATTTCTTTCAGTATTGCGGAATCATCAGGTATCAGCGTCAGGTTAAAATCTCCGATCCAGTTCTGCTCTTTAAAATAGTCCGAAAGTCTCTCCTTTATCCGCGGTCCGCTAAGGTCCTGATACTCTCCGCTGTGTGCCCTGTCGCTGAGAGTTATTATCAGAACATCGAATTTCTCAGGAAGCTCCATCTTTATTCTGATTTTAATAATGTGTCCGTCAAATCCGGCGGACACTTACTATTTCACCTTTTTCAATTATACTTTCTCCCTGGGGTATTGCAATTATCCCGTCAGCTCCGGTAAGGGCTGAAATATGTGCCGATCCATGAAATTCGACCGGTGCAGCAAATCCGGTATCCGTAATGCTGACAGGTATAAGTCCCATCCTGTCTGAAGATTTTCTCGAAAATCTCTCTTTCATCGGCAGTGATATGGTTAAGGGCTGCCAGGTGGATCCCATCATTTTATATATCAGCGGCCTGACGAGGAATTCAAACTGCACAAATGAGGAGACCGGATTACCAGGAAGCCCGAAGACCAACGCTTTGGGATGTATTCCGAAGGTGGTGGGTTTCCCCGGCTGAACGGCAACACGGGTGAATAGTATTTTCACTCCGGCTTTCTCAAGCACCGATGGCACAAAATCAAAATCACCCATGGATACTCCGCCGGTAATTAGTACCACATCATTTTCAGATATCGCTTTCGTAATCACAGAATATGTCTCCTCCTCGTCATCTTTTGCGATCCCATAGTATTTGCCTTGAGCCCCTGCCCTCTCCGTCTGAGCAATTAGCTGGTAAGAATTACAGTTCCGTATTTGCGATATATCCGGGATATCATCAGGTTCAACAAGCTCATCGCCCGAGCTGATAACTGCAATATCCGGCATCCTGCTGACTGTCACAGATGTATGCCCTACTGTAGCCATCACTGCAATATCCTGAGGACTGATCTGTTTTCCGGCTTTAAGCACGATATCCCCTTTCCTTATATCTTCTCCCCTGTATGCAATATTCTCTTTTGTTGCTGATCCGGTGAATCTTAATTTCCCGGAAGCAAGGACTTTGGTATATTCAACCATTATAACGCAGTCAGCGCCTTCAGGTACCGCGGCGCCTGTCATTATACGTGAGCACTGGTTTTTACCTATGGTTTTTCCCGGCCATCTGCCGGCAGGAATGGTCTCTATTATATCAAGGTCACCTTCCAGATCTGATCTCTTGCACGCAAAGCCGTCAACTGAAGCTTTATTAAAAGGAGGCATGTCCATATCGCTGACCACCTCGGCAGCCAGTATACGGTTTAACGATCCGGTAAATGAGATTTTTTCATTGCCTGTACTGAATGAAGAATTCATTACAATCTCATGCGCCTTCTCAAATGATATTATCTCCATTATACATCTACTGGTAGTCCCTGACAACGTCAATCACTTCAGGAAGATCCATCCCTATCTTTTGCAGGAATTCAATTTTGGGTACACCGTTGTTGTTCCATCCGCGACGCAGGTAAACAGCATCCAGAAGAGCTTCATACTGTTCTTCCCTGTATTTACGGAGTATCTTCATCTTTTCTTCAGTGGTTTTCCCGGCCGGATCAATATCCAGCTTTTCCATAATCTGTTTATCGTATCGTTCAGTTCTGGATTCATATTCTTCTTTAGTCACGGGCCCTGCTGCACGGTATGGCTGTTTGTCCCATTTCCTGATGCCAAATCCCCGGCGAAGATTAAAAACCCGCTGAAAATTATATACTCTTTCGGAATCTTCTATAAGTCTCTTCTTATCGAATTCCAGACCCGTAACTGCCTTATATATAGTCACATAATTATCAACGTGCTCCGGCACTTTAGCAGGTTCATCCGTTTGGGCATTGTTTTCGGGTTCAACATCATTCCACGGCAGCTTGCACAATCCCACAAGCCCGAACCATGTCCTGAACATCGGGAAATAGTGCAGTGCTTCGGCTTTATTTTCGAAGGTCGGTATCTGGTTGTTGACCATATCCATGAATATGAGCCATGCCTCATCGTGCTGCGGGCCTTTGTTTGTAAGCGCAAAGCCCCCCTGCTGGGCCAGTGATTCTTTCGACATGTATTGTGAATACTCAAGGCCTTTGTTTTCCATTCCTATGTCGTTCAGGAAATCAGCATCTCCCCATCCGTTTTTGATAAACAGCTCTTTCATCTTACGGACTCCCAGTCCTGCAATCTTCCCGAATCCTTCACCACGGGCAAGCTGATGTATAAGTTCAAGAGCAGCATCTGCATTTCCGAAATTCATTTCAAGGCCGCCTGTTCTCTCTTTATTCAGTATTCCGTTTTCATAGCATTCCATTATGAAAGCAGTGAGGGTACTCCAGGTTATTGTGCAGATCCCGTATGTATCGCAGTAAAAATTTGTTTCAATAATATACTGAGGATCAAATATTCCGCAGTTTGAACCCAGCCCGGCTGCATTTTCATACTCCGGTCCGTCAACTATAACTTTTGATCCCTTATAAGGACCCGTCCTGATTTCAAAATCGTCGACTCCCTTGGTGCAAGACATGTTACAGCCGATCCAGCAGCCATCAGGAATATTCTGAGTGAAGTTTTTTTTCCATACTGACGAATCAATTTTATATGCTTCAGTATGACTGCCGAACTTGTAATTATGGACAGGAAGAAGATCATGGTCATTCATTATTTCCATCAGATGTGCTGTTCCTACCTGGCGCATCTGGCTCTGCTTGTCATCAAGATCACGCATCTCCTTGTTGAATTTTCTGCCTCTCTCCATAATTGCCTCAAGATCAACAACATTGTTAAGGTTTCCCTTTACACCGGGGATTTTACATACCAAAGCTTTGATCTTTTTATTCCTGAAGACCGTCCCTATACCACCCCTTCCGGCCTGCTTCATGCGCACTTTTTTACGCTTCGGGTCATAAAAGCTGAAGTTGAGCAACCCGATAAGCGAATGTTCAGCAGCTGACCCTGAGGAAACAACCCCGATATTCTTCTTTTCATTGTCATTATCGGCAAACATCCCGGTCATCTGTTCTGCCAGAACGTGACTGTTAACTGCTTCAGCCGGAGCCTCGAATATCTCCACTTTATGGTTTATTCCATCAATGAATACAATTACATCATGTTCGGCTTTCCCCTGCATTTCGAGCGCATCAAAACCTGAGAACTTAAGGAACGGACCAAAAAATCCTCCGACATTACTGTCCATAACAGAGCCGGTTTGAGGCGACAGGCTTACAACCAGCGATTTGCCTGTTCCGGAGTATTGAGTTATGCCGCCTATGGGGCCTGAAGATATAATTATCTCATTCTCAGGATCATCCCATTTTGTGTCAGGTTTCGTTCCGTCCCACAGGAGTCTCAGACCATAACCTTTCCCTCCGATAAATTTTTCTTTCATAACCGGAGGCACATCTTTCTCTTTTATTTCTGTCGTACCAACATTTATGTACAGTATCTTGTCGGTATAACCTTTATTCAGGGGAGTCCAATTGTATGTCCACTCCTTCAAAAGCTTATGCTGTGCCTTGATTGCTGCAATGTCCATTTAGTCTTAGTTTTTATGTTTACCGGCAGATAATGACCAATAAGTCAAAGTTAACAAATTTTGTGCTGGTTCAGCATGATTTTAGTCAGTAAGTTATCTTCCTGAGAGGCATTCCCTCTCTGCAGATAGATGATTTACATATTGTATATTTGTATCTGTATTGATAATGATCAGTTTTAATGAGGTTTTCTGAAATTGAATCGCATCTTCACAAATTCCGTGCAGGGATAGCAGGGGCCGGAGGTCTTGGATCAAACTGTGCTGTTGCCCTTGCCAGGAGCGGGATTGGATCCCTGGTCATAGCTGATTTTGATGTGATAGAACCGGCAAACCTGAACCGTCAGTACTATTTTACTGACCAGACAGGGAGGCTTAAAACAGATGCACTGAAAGAAAATATCGCACGAATCAATCCTTCTGTAAAGGTTATTACTCACAATATTAAACTGGATGAAAAGAATATTCCGGATGTCTTTGCCGGCTGTGACGTCATTGTTGAGGCTTTTGACAGGAACGATATGAAGGAAATGTTAATTGAAACGATACTGTCAGAGATGCCGGGAATACCGGTTGTTATTGGCTCAGGACTCGCAGGCTTTGGGAATAATGAAACAATAAGATCCCGCAAGATTGATGATACCCTTTACGTCTGCGGTGATGAATCGACGACTGCCGGCGATGACCTGCCTCCGATGGCCCCGAGGGTTGGCATAGTGGCTAACATGCAGGCAAACACAGTTATCGATATCCTGATGAACAAAAAATAAGGAAACTGCCGTTTATGAAAATATTACTGAATAACAGGGAAGAGGAATTTGAAGGGGAAACCATGAGCGTGACAAGAATGCTTGAATTGAAAAAATTCTCATTCAGAATGAGAATAATAAAGTTAAACGGTACACTTATACCGAAGGAAAAATATGATACCGTTATTATCAGCAACGGCGATAATGTTCAGATGCTATACTTGATGAGCGGCGGATGAAAAAATAATCGTAGGTTTGCAAATAGAATGATAAGGTTTAAGTTCACAGACAAGATCCCGGCAATATTCAGGAACAAATACATCCTGACCATCCTGATCTTCCTGATATGGCTCTTTCTGCTTGATTCAAATAACCTGATAGCCAGGTATAAGGAGATGCGGGAACTTTATAAGCTCCGAAACGAAAAGGAGTATTACCTGAAGAAGATTGAGGTTGACGCGAAGAAGCTCCAGGAACTGAAAACCGATAATGAGAACCTGGAGAAATTTGCCAGGGAGCAGTATCGCATGAAAAAGCCTGACGAAGATCTGTACATAATCCTTACTCCCCGGGAAGACAGGAAAATTACCCGTAAGAATAATTAACCTCCCCGCCCCTCATTTTTTTCCAGCGACCGGTAATATTTGAGCAATTCCTCCGGATCATCTGAAGCAAATGGCAAACCCGTTATTGAGAGAAGATCAAAAGCTGAATCCGCAACCGCTTTCTTACTGAGCATGCCTGAATGAACATGATTCATGTACTTTACTACCCTGAACATATTGAACCAGATGAAAAACCTCTTAATGAATGATTCATGGGAGGAAGTATTATTTTTTATCTCATCCATCCTGTCAGACCATTCTCTTTCCCCGATGAAAGATCTCAATCCCGGGGGAAGGTTATGATAATACTGCGTAACTTCCGGTTTACCGGCAGAACTGAGATTCTCAGCAGTGACAAATAATTGTTTCAGTTCTCTGAAGGCTTCCGTATTGTAAGTCATCAATTGTCCCCCCCTGTCATCCATAAGTCTGGATATCATAACGCCTGTCCCGAACGGCACCCTGAATGATTCCCTTGGAGAAGGGTAAACGGTTGTGGCATTCAGTGCAAAATAGCCGCCAAGGGGGATCAGTTTCTGAACAAAATAAAAGTCTTCGCCTGCCTGTCTGCGGTTCATGCCTCCTGCCTTAACATAAGGAAGCGCCTTCACAGCCAGTGCAGATCCGACTGTGTGAAATGCATAGGGAAATTCCGAGTATTTAAGCCCCTGAATGAAATACCTCAAATGGAGCTCATAGAGTATTACGTAACTATAAATCCTTCCCTGGAATTCTCCTCCCGACAGAGGATGCTCAAAATATATTGAACATGCTGACCGTTCCTTCTTATTAAGAAGCTCAGTGGAGACAGATATAAAATAATTTTGTTTAACTGTACAGTCTGCATCAAGGCTGACAATTACCCCATCCGGTTTCCCTATTGAGTTGAATCGACGGATCGCTTCGTCCATACCTGTTTTTCTTGCCAGTCCCACACCCCATTCTCGTTTTGTAGATCGCCCTGCATTAATAACATAGAGACGGAAAAAGCTCTTATTGTTTTTTCCCCAGTCTTTGATATTCCGGATGCACTTCTCATTGTTGCTGAGGCTTTCAGCAGATGCATTTTCCGGGGCATTTAAAATGATTAGCACCTCTGTCTTACAATCAGGTTCAGTGCAGGAATTAAGGGAATCAAGAAGCGGAGTAATTGAAGGTTCATCAAAAGCAGGCACAACAATTATTATACCTGTCTGATTATCAGGTGCCTCTTTGATCAGCTCAGGGGATAAAGCCCTCTGGTTCAGCCATGAAGTGGCAAAACCCATAGTTACTTTTTATTCTCTGCCTGATACTTTTTATTTATTGCATCAAGCACCTTTTGTGTGATGTCAAGGGTGGAGTCCCCGTAGAGAACCTGTCCGCCGAAGCTTTTGCCGAGAATATACTGGTAATTGTATTCTGATTTGTTATCCTCCAGAAACGAAGTAATATATTCAAGAATCTGCCTGTTCATTACCTGTTCCTCTTCAATAAGGTTTGACTGCAGGTTATCGCGAAGGTTCACCAGTTCCTGCTGCTGCTGCATCAGTGATTGTTCCATCTCGGCTGCCGTGGCTCTGGTTACAAGGCCTTTGTTCACTTTCTCCTGGTAATCCCTTGCATTTCTTTCATACTGGCCTGCTTTTGAATTCAGTTCAGCTTCAGCTTTCTTCTGCTTTTCCATAAGGTTATCCCTCATATCGAAAAACATATTGAATTTAAAAATCAGGGTATCTACATTTACATATGCTATCCCTGCCGGGGCAACTTCAGGCTGCTCTGCCTGATTCCCGGGTTGTTTGCCTTCTGCGTTTCCTGAAAAATGGAAAAAATAAAGGAGGGCCAAAGCAAGGAATAAAACAGAAAACAGTATAATATTAAGATTCTTCATCCTGTAAAAATATTTGTTAAACAATCGTAAGGCGCAAATATAAAACAATTAAACAAATAGGACCATAGCCGGGTGAGATTTAAGATCAGGGATATAAGAAAAAAATATTTTTGCAATAGACTAAAATTCCGGGCAAGGGATAGCTCTTATCCTTCTTTTCTGAGAGCCAACAGATAATGACGTGAACTCATATACAAGCGAGATCTCATGTGCTCCTGATGACGAACTTATGAGGTTCGAAATTGTGAAATCATAGCTGTATCCTATATGAAGCTGACTTGTTTTAATACCAATAAGACCTATAATTGCATCTCCTGCCTGGGATGTTACAAGAGGGATCCCCCTGTACCACAAGCCGAATATTAGAGGATCTTTATAATAATATAATCCGATATCTGTCTGAAAAAATTTAGCCTGTGTTTGGAAATTCATTGCGATTGACAGCACTTCCTTCAGCTTGGTTCTTAACCGGGTTTTTTTAATGATCTGCACGCCTCCGTATAGATTGAACTTAATCGGCACGGTTGCATCTTCACCGTAAAATGAAGTTTTAGGTACAAGCAGGTGATCAAGTGTAAATCCTGCCCATATTCTGTCGTTGTAAACCAGTGCGGAGGTAGCGAAATCGACGTCAGCAACATTATCAAACGCAGGAGGATGAATTGAAGGCGTTGGAGTCCCCCCTCTTGATAAACTGCTGCTCCAAATGAGCTTGGCAAGATCGAGACCCAGATAATAAAATTTGAAATTCACTCCGGGCCTTATGTGCCATTCCCTGTTTATAAAGAAATCGTAAGAATAAAGCAGTCCGACATTTGTTGTGCTCAGGTCTCCGGAACCTGCAACATCATACGTTGCAAGAACACCAATACCCGAATTGAAATTGACCAGTGCCTTATCGAACGAAATGCTGTAAGTATGGAAAACCCCGGGGATTGCAGGCCACTGGTTCCTGTAATTCAGTCCGAGACGGTACTCCTCGGTGGCACCTGCAAAAGAAGGCGACAAATAAAGCGGATTGGCATAAAATTGCGAGAATGTCGGATCCTGACTAAAACTATCTGTAAAAAGGAGAAAAGTCAGTATACATATATATATAATCCTCCTCGGCAAAGTCAATCCCGTTAGATTTATGTTGACGAAAATAGTGAAATCCAGTCACAATTCACCCATTTAAACGAAAAATAACGGCAAAAGTGATATGTTTCATCTATTTTTTCAATGAATGGATGTTTAAAATAGATGAACGTCCGGTTTTGTGTAATGAACGCCAAACCCGGATATCAGGGTGTCCTCAGCAATGTGAGGTCACCCATTAATGTGAACGGTTCCCCGTTTATGTAATTTCCTCTTACTTTCCAGATATATACCCCCGGTTCGCTAAGCTGGCCCTTGTAATAACCATCCCATCCGATGTTCACATCATTGCTTTCAAAGACCAGGATTCCGTGCCTGCTGAAAATCCTCAGCTGATAGTCAGATACCCCGGAATGAGCCGGGTGAAATACGTTAGCATATTCATCGCTCCTGTTAGAATAATAACCCCCGGAAGGTCCATTGGGATTTGGCATTAATGCATTCGGAAACCTGACATAATATCCTGATCCAAATGCATTCTTAACGACAATCGAGTCGGAACATCCGTAATCCGAATAGGCTATCAGCCTGATATTATAATTACCAGATCTGCTGTAATAGTGCCTGGGCTCAAAGAGATCCGAGGCTGTGCCGTCTCCGAAATCCCATCTGTATTTTTCAGCATCAGTCGAATAATTGAGAAAAGTAATCTCATCATCCGGTATTATGGCATATTCGGGAGTTATCTCAAAACGGGCAACAGGACTGGGATATACAGTAATCAGAACAGATGAGAATGATTGCCTGCCATCCGGACTGAATACCCGGAGAATAACTTCATATTGCCCCTCAACATCAAATAGCCATTCAGTATCCTTTCTGTATGAATAACCTCCGTCACCAAATGTCCACCTGCAGGAATCAGATGACAATGACCTGTTAATAAAACTTACTTTAAGAGGAGTACATCCTTCCGTAACAGATGCCCATATAAGATTGTTAACCTGTCCTGACGCACCCTGTAGTTTATTTTTTTCAGTTTTTCCATCCCGGAACAGGCCTTCTTCTGGTATAGAAGGAACTTCTGTGGGCGATACAATATTCCTTTTCTTTTCCGGATATCTCTTAATTTCTGCATCAGACGCAATTTCCCCAGAGGGCCTTTCAGTGCTGATATCAGTTTTTTTCCGTGTGATCCTGGCATCCTCAGCCTGTTTAACATCAGGAAGGCTGGTCGCATCACTGGTCCGGTCATCAACTACAGCAGGCTTATTTATCCCGGTTGCAGCCTTTGATTCTGCAGGCCGATCATTTTCCCCGGGCCCTGAAGAAAGAACAAGGGAAAGAGCAGCTCCGGCAACTATTACCCCGCCGGTATACCAGATATTAAACCTGGAAGGATTGAAATGCAGGAATTCTCTTCTCATCAGCCTGCGCATGAGCGCTTTGCTGACAGAGGATGAAGGAATTACTTCTGCATTCCCAAGCTTCTGCCGGAATAAATCACTTAATGCCTTATCTTCTTTCTTCCCTTTCACTATATTAAAAATTCTCAATTCAAAATTAAAAATTCAAAATTTCATCAATCACTTGCCGGATAGTTGCCTTTCAGTTTACGAAGCTTTCCGAGCTTGTTTCTTATCACAGCTTTTGCCCTGCTGTACTGTGATTTCGAGGTGTTAGTATCTATACCCAGCATCTCTGCTATTTCTTTATGCTTGTATCCTTCAACCGCATAAAGGTTAAATACCATCCTGTAACCTGCAGGCAGTTCATTCAGAACCTTATACAGCTCATCAGATGTAAAGAGATCTTCCTCAAAACTGGAGGTCCCTGTCTCTACTGACACAAAATCCTCAATTTCAATATGATATCTGAACTTCAGATTTTTGTGATAATGGGTTATTGCTGTATTAACTGCAATTTTCCTTAACCATCCTATAAAAGAACCCGTTCCTGAAAAATCTTTTATATTGAAAAAAATTTTCAAAAAACTATCCTGCAAAATATCTTCCGCCTCAGCTTTATCGGTTGCATATCTCAGACATACACCAAGCAAAAATCCAGAGTACCTGCTGTAAAGCTCTTGCTGCGACTTTCTCTCATGCCTTGCACAACCCTCTATTATTTGCCGGTCACTCATCATAAACTGAGGACATTTTGAAGACATCCCATTAAAAAAAATGGTTGCATTGTTTGAAAAATTAATTCAAAATAAGCAATTTTCAGGCTACAATATACCCTAATTCAATGACAAAGGTCATTAAAAAACGGACTCAAATCATGTTAATTAGCGATCTGATGAGAATGAACCTGATAATTATCACAGAATATGTTTAACAGATTTATTGCTTCAATATTGCCTTACTTTCCCAGGAAATTAGTATGGCTGTTTTCCAATTCCTATATTTCAGGTGAGACTGTTGAGGATGCTATGCGTGTATCAAAAGAGCTCAACAGTAAAAATATTCTTGTAACGCTTGATGTGCTCGGGGAGTTTATAAAAAACCTGGATGAAGCTGAAGTCAACAAGCAGGAATATCTTAACCTGATTGATTTTTCGTACAAGAATGGTATTAATGGCAATTTCTCTGTAAAACCCACAAGCTTTGGCCTTCTGATCGATAAGGAGGTTTGTTATCGTCACATGAGGGAAATAGTTGAAAAAGCCGCCTCCTATAAAGGTTTTATCAGGATTGATATGGAAGATTCTCCCTGTACTACACTTGAAATTGAACTCTTCCGAAGGCTTAAGGCAGGATTTTCTGCTAATGTGGGTCTTGTTCTTCAGGCATACCTCAAAAGATCCCTTGATGACCTTAAAGGTATGGTAGATCTCAACAGTGAAGCAAATCCTTTAAGCTTCAGGCTCTGCAAAGGAATTTATGTTGAACCGGAAGCTATCTCATACAAAAAGTATGAAGAGATCAACCAGCATTTTCTCGAGGACCTGGAATTCATGTTACAGAACAGGATCCATGTCGGGATAGCAACACACGATAAGCCGCTGGTTGAAGACGCCTATAAGCTGTTGAAGCAATACAATGTACCAAAGCATCTGTATGAATTCCAGATGCTTTACGGTGTTACACCTAATCTTCGCGACTCTATAGTAAATGACGGACACTCGATGAGGGTGTATGTTCCTTTCGGTGAGAAATGGTTTGGCTATTGCACCCGCAGGATAAAGGAAAATCCCAAAATGGCAAGCCAGATTATTAAGGCTATTTTCTATAAGGGATAATCTCTGGAATTTCGGATTGCGGATTTCGGATTGCGGATTACGGATTGCGGATTTCGGATTTTTTCCTGAGTGATTCCAGATATTTTCTGTGGATCTGGTCCACCTCCTGCTCAGTAAGTTGCGGTTTCAGTGGCGAAGGCCTTTCGGGCAGCCCGTTCATAAGCAGATATGTTGCAGGGATCAGCATCAACGGGCTAATGCCGACAATCCTGTCAGATGGAATCTGTCCTTTTGTGTATGCATCGTTGCGCTGTTGCTGCCTCAGGACTTCATAGTTTATTGAGGGATCCCCGAGCCTGCTCTGACCAATTCTTCCCTGGTATGAGGATACTTCGAGGTTATATTTTGCATTTTCAATTGCAAAATTTGTTTCTGGTCTTGATGAGAACATCTCTGACCGCAGGTTTGAATATCTTGGAATGATCACCACCTCGCCTATTGAAAGAGTATCAGCATTCATATAAATACCTGCCACGAACTCCCTGCCGGTAAGTGTATCCCTGATATTAAGGATAGTTGATTTATAGCCAAGCATTCTGAAAATTACAGTATCTCCTCTTCTGACATAAAATGCAAATTTACCTTCATCATCACTTATGGAAGAAAAAGAGCTGTTTATCATGATCTGTGATCCCGGGAGAGGATTCAGTGAATTTGCATCCAATACCAGTCCATGGAAAAGTATTCTTGTATCTGAATCCTTCAGCACCTGGCCGTATAATGAACTTACAGCGAAGAAGAAAAATAATATGACAGAATAATACTTTTTCATTCCGTTAAATCTCTTCAAAGCCTGATTATCAGTTCATTGAGAGGGCGTTTTGGTACATGGTGATTCTTTTCATTGTCTCTCCAGTATTTCACATCACCATCTTTTATCTCATCAATAATCACATTTTCAACAGGCTTGCCAAGAGCCAGGATCAGCATTATCTCATATTTATCAGGTATTTTCATCTCATCGCGAAGCTGTTCTCGTTTTATAGATGCTATCATGCAGCCCCCAAGGCCGGCTTCTGTCGTTCCCAGCATGATGCTCTGGGCAGCGATGCCATGGTCCACTCCGAATCCTTCGGAGATTGATTTATCACCCAGTATTATAATATATGCCGAAGGTCTTTCTCCCGGTTCCGGACCATCCCAGTCCCTGAGGTAGGCTGCCCATACTACGGACGGATAAACCCTTGCACAATCCTCCGGGGAATTGCAGATTACATATTTGAGAGGCTGCCTGTTTGCCCCCGAAGCTGACAGCCTTGCCAGGCCAACAAGATCTTCAAGCGTTTTGTATTCAATGCGGTGTGACTCATCAAAGCGTCTGTATGAGCGGGTTTTGAGCACAAGATCTTTTAGTTTCATTCCTTATCGTATAATTAATTATACATCCTTTATCAATCTGAAAGGAAAATCCTTTCCGGCATTTCAGGTATGATCATCTTGTTCCTTGCTATCCGGAAAAGCTCACTGATAGCTTTTTTACCTTCCCTGCCGAGATCCGAAGTGAATTTATTTACAAACAACTTGATATGCTGATTCATCACTGCAGTCTCCATCTCCTGGGCATTTGACGAAATAAAATCGTATGATGCAAGTGAGTCGTGATATGCATATTCAAGACTACGGCGGATTATACGGTTTACTTTAAGAGCTGTTTCATAAGGTATTTTCCTGTTGATGACTATCGTTCCGAGTGGAATAGGCAGACCCGTAAGCTTCATCCAGCAATCTCCCAGGTCAGCAATTTTAATAAGACCCTTTTTCAGATATGTAAATCGTTTTTCATGGATGATCAGTCCTGCATCAGCTTCCTCCCTCAGAAGGGCTTCCTCAACAGCAGAAAAAAGATACTCTGATTTATTGACTGCTTCAGGCCATAATATCGTGAACAGCAGATTTGCGGTAGTAAATTTCCCCGGTATGGCTATTCTTGCATTGACTATTTCAGAGATATCAAGTTTCCTCTTGCTTATAAGAAGTGGTCCGTTCCTGTGCCCGAGGGCGCTGCCGGAGTCAAGGATAATGTAATTCTGAGCTGTGTAGGCATAAGCATAGAAACTGATCTTTGTAATATCAACATTCCCGGTGAAGGCCCTTCTGTTGAGCTCTTCAATATCAGCAAGAAAATATTCAAACTCCAGCCCTTCAGTATCTATTCTCCCATGAACCATCGCATCAAAAATGAATGTGTCATTGGGACATGGTGAGAAACCCAGTGTCAGTTTCATCCTTTCAATCAAGCATTATTAAAAAATCTTTCAGCCTTTCGGATAAGTTATTGATTGCCAGCGGTATATCCCATTTTTTCTTATTTCTGGGCTCAATCTTGTTTGATATAGACCTTATCGCCATGAAAGGTATCTTTTCCCTGTAGCAAATATAGAAAAAAGTTGCTCCTTCCATTGTTTCAATGTCGGGATTAAACTTCTTTGACATTTTTTGTATGGTTTCGGCTGAACCGGCTGCTGTATTCACGGTGACAGCTTTCACAGATTTCAGCAATCCCGCCAGCAGCGATACGTATCTGTTGTCTGCAATGATCCTGCCATCCTTGATGAGAGGATCTCCCATTCCCGCTTCAGAAAGAGTAATAAAGCCTCCTTCGGTTTCCATTCCGGCATCAGCAAAACAATCAGACACAGGTGCCACAACATCCCCGACAACAATATCATCCCTGTAGCTTCCTGCAATGCCAATATTTACGGCCAGATCCGGCTTTGCATTAGCAGAAAACCATTTCATCATTGACCATGAAGTTGCGACAGAGCCCACCCCGGTTATGAGTATCGTAATATCACAGTTGCCAAAATAAAAACCATTCTCATAAGGTCTTATTCCTGGAATATTCCTTAAAGCATCAACTTCAGCATCAGTGGCAGCTACTATCAAAACTCTTTTCAACATTCTTCGACTCTCTTCAACCCCCTTCAACATTTATAATGTATAAATATATTATATAAAACCATTAAAAACCTTAACTTTATTGGTTAATATTGCATTTCATTTAAAACGCTCTGTGAAATGATCTACCTTACACGCAGAGAAAGATTCAGTGCTGCACACAGAATGTTCAGGCAGGACTGGTCTGATGAAAAGAACCGGGAAGTTTTCGGCAAATGTTCAAATCCCAACTGGCATGGACATAATTATGTACTCTGGGTGACTGTAAAAGGAGAACCCGCTGACGATCACGGCTTTGTGATGAACATTGACGCCCTCAAAAGAATAATACAGGAAAAAGTAATCAGGAAAATTGACCACAGGAATATCAATCTCGAGGTTGATTTCATGAAGGGAAAAATTGCCACGACCGAGAACCTGGCTATTGCTATCTGGAATGAATTGAAAGACCCGGTTGAAAACGGGGGTACACTGCTTCATTGCATAAAGATTGAAGAAACAGAAAATAATACGATAGAATACTATGGCTAATAAAATTGAAAAAGTTAATGACGGGTCAGGCTTAACAGATGACGGATATAATAAGATCGAGACTTGGAATTCGGAGACCATCGACGAGATGGCGAAAATGTATAAGAAAATACTGACACTCCTGGGAGAAGATCCTGAGAGAGAAGGTTTGCTACGAACACCTGTCAGAGTAGCAAAAGCGTTGAATTACCTTACTGTCGGATACAATATTGATCCTGTACAAATCCTGACGTCAGCTATGTTCACAGAGGAATACAGACAAATGGTCATAGTAAAAGACATTGATTTGTATTCTATGTGCGAACATCACATGCTGCCGTTCTTCGGGAAAGCACATGTGGCATATATCCCTGATGGCTTTATCACCGGACTAAGCAAGTTAGCTCGTGTTGTGGAGGCATATTCAAGAAGACTGCAGGTCCAGGAAAGACTTACTACCCAGATCAGGAACTGTATCCAGGATACCCTTAAACCGCTTGGTGTTGCGGTGGTTATCGAGGCCCAGCATATGTGCATGCAGATCAGGGGAGTACAGAAACAAAATTCGGTAACGACAACTTCAGCATTCACAGGCATCTTTCTTGAAAACATGAATACACGCGAGGAGTTTATTCATCTTATCGGATCAAGGCTGCATTGATTATTTTCCTGTTTTTGCGCTCTGCCGGAAACGGTTTTTAATCTAAATATTCTAATATGAAAGCATTTGTATTCCCCGGTCAGGGAGCACAGTTCCCATGCATGGGAAAAGATCTGTATGAAAGATATGCCGAAGGTAAGAATATGTTTGAAACGGCAAATGACCTGTTAGGTTTCAGGATTACTGATATAATGTTCAGCGGCACTGATGAAGATCTAAGACAGACTAAAGTGACGCAACCAGCTATATTCCTGCATTCAACGATACTGGCAGCTGTCATGGGAAATGCCTTTGATCCCGGAATGGTAGCCGGACATTCCCTCGGGGAGTTCTCAGCACTGGTTGCCTCCAAAGCTTTGTCATTTGAAGACGGGTTGATACTTGTTTCAAAAAGAGCAATGGCGATGCAGAAAGCATGTGAGATAACACCGTCAGCTATGGCAGCAATCTTAGGCGCCGATGACAAAATAGTAGAAGACGTGTGCACTTCGATTTCTGAAATTGTCGTTCCTGCCAATTATAACAGTCCGGGACAAATAGTTATCTCCGGTTCAAATGAAGGAATTGACAAGGCAATTGAAGCTCTTAAGGAAATTGGTGTCAAACGGACAATAAAACTATCAGTCGGGGGAGCATTCCATTCACCCCTGATGGAGCCTGCAAGAGTCGAGCTTGAAGAAGCTATCAAATCTACTCATTTCAATAAACCTGAATGCCCTGTCTACCAGAATGTTAATGCAAATCCTTCTACTGACCCTGATATCATAATGAAAAACCTTGTTGAACAGCTGACCTCTCCTGTAAGATGGACCCAGACCATCCTGAATATGATAGCAGGAGGAGCTGATTCATTCACTGAAGTGGGACCGGGAAATGTTCTGCAGGGACTTATAAAGAAGGTTAACAAGGATATTCTGACTGACGGTGTAACATTTTGATAATACTCCCCTGCATTCAAAATTAAATCCTTCTGGTCCTCCTGACCCCAGGCCGGGACAAGCTCTTCAAAGTGGGATTCTTGCTGTTGTGCCGTTGAACCATTGTGCCGCTGAGCCTATGAGCCTTTAGTTCACCGGTTTCATTATTGCTCCTTTATGCCGCTTTCCATCGACCATAATTTCCAGGGGCTTTTCAAATCGAATGTGCCTAACGAAGCTGTCTTCAAAAACAGCATTGATCCTGTTCAGAAAGTCAACATCGTAATAACCTTCGTTGATATAGGGATTAATTGTAAAATAACCAACCCCGAATGAAGTAAGGTTCTGAAAAAAATGTGTTCCCTGGCTCGGGTCAATCCTGTAATTCTTCAAACCCGATTCTATGATGATCCTGGCTGCCGAAATCTGAGGCCATTTTACAGGTATCCCCAGCCAGTTGTCCGTTGAACCCCAGCGTCCCGGACCAATCAGGACATATCCTCTCGCCTCCCTGACAAATACGGAATTAAGATTTTCTATCACACCTGCTACAGTTTTGTTCTGTGCTGCATTAAATGATTCGGGTTTTATATAGACCAGGTCATGAATCCCTTTAAAGACACCGTTACCTAAAGCTGATTCGGAAAAGATGATCGTCTCTTCTGTTTTAGCATTCTCAAGATTGATGCTATTTATTTCGTCTGAATAAACTATAGGCCTGATTTGCAGGAAGTTAAAAACTTTAGGTGTGCCTGGCGGCGTTTCGAGGTTAACAGCAAATTCAATTTCAATAGGATTATTCATCTCCCTCTGGCCCAGGTCAAGTAGTGTCGTAAGTATCTCAGCCAGAGGAAAAGATTTGTGCTCCAGTATACCGGAAAAGGTTATTACCCTTTTCCCGGGATGTATTATTCCATCATAAAGAACATTGTTTTCATGATCGTATGTTGAGGCGATGAATTTCATGGCACCGTCGTTGTTGGCATCTTTAATGTCAATCCTGGGGATGTTAACACCATCATCAGTTGAAGGGACAAAACTGTTTACATTGAGATCGAGGGCACGGAACTCTTTCTGTGTATTTCTCAGGGCATTTTCCGGGGATGAGAGTTGCAATGTTTTCCTGGGGATTCTGGGGCAGAAACGCAATGACATTCCTCCTTCGACGATCAGTTTCCCAAGCCCGAAAGCAACATTAGCAATGCCATCTTCAGCTCTTTCTGACCCAATCGGATAATAATTGATAGACTGAGCAACTCCCGATACTGTAGGATAAAATATATCACCATGCCTGTTTCCGCATACCTCCTGCAGGACAATTCCCATTTTTTCTTCGTCAATAACATTGGAAGTAGCGGTCATATATGCCTTGCTGGCTTTGTAGTAGACTGATGCATAAACTTCCTTTATTGCATCAGAAAGCATCTTCACCATAAGCTTATTGTCTGAAAGCCTTGGTATCATGTATGTTGAGTAAACCCCTGCAAATGGCTGATAATGTGAATCTTCCAATTTGGAAGAAGAACGGACAGCCAATGGATGGTTTCTCGAAACAGCAAGAAAGGCATAGAAATCCTGGTATACTCTTCCGGGAAGCTCAGCATTAATGAACCTGTTAAGGATCTCATCGTCTGAAAGTTCGGAAAGAGCGACCGAATACAGATTGTTATGATCCATGAATTCATCGAAAATATCGGTACTCAATACTACAGTCCGGGGTATCGTTATAAGTACATCAGAGAACTTATTGAAAAGCTTGTTATTCTTGATTATCCTGTTAATGAATGCGAGCCCCCGGGCCTTGCCCCCGATTGAACCTTCGCCGATGCGTGAAAATATCTGGTACTCATTAAATGTTGACTTATCGAATTTTGCTATTACTCCCCTCCCTTTTCCCAACCGGAAGCTTGAGATGGCAACATAAAGGAACCTCCTCATTTCATCCATGGTTTCAAAATCCTCCTTACGGATATACTTAAACATCTGCGCTACAGGGAATAAAGCTCTGGCATTCAGCCATTTAGAAAAATGATTCCTGGTTGCATGGTAATCCAGCGAATTATCGGGTATTGTAAGAAGTTTTTGCTGGAGGCTTTGCAGATCTGTTGCTATCGCTATTGGTTCAAGCGTGTCAGGATTTTTGAAAACGAATGGACCGAATGCAAGGTTCTGAATTATGAAATTACGAAGTTCCAGGGCCAGTGACTTTGAATACTTATTTATAAAACCAGCGCCGAGCTCCTCAGCGTGTCTTCTGTGCTCAGAGCTTGATGACTGGAGGAGGAAAGGGACCTTGTCATCATCGGCCATCACCACCTTGCACAGTTCTATCCCAGCATTCTCATCCTGAACATTATCCCTTTTATAGCTGATATCCGAGATAACGCCGAGTACGTTGTATTTATATTTATTGTATAAGGCAACCGCATCGTTGAAGTTTGTGGCAAGCAATATTTTCGGACGGCCCCTCATCTTCAGCGTCCTCTGATGTTCATTCAGTGCTTCTCTCTGGAAATCAAGCGATTGCATCAGCACGATACGGTAAAGATTTGGAAGATACGATGATATATATCTTATTGAGTTTTCCACAAGGATAATTGCCTGCACACCTATACTTTCAATATCGTGTTCGGCATTCATCTTATCTTCTATAAGCTTAATTATTGCCAGGATAAGAGAGGCCTCTCCCAGCCAGCAGAAAACATAATCAATTGCGCTGAGATCCTCTCCTTCCAGTCTGAGCGATACCTCTCGTGAAAAGTATGCAAGCACCACAATAGGAATGTCCGCATACTCTTCCTTGATTTTTTTAGCCAGTGCAAATACGTCAGTTCCCTTAAGGCTTACCATGGAAATCACAAGGTCAACATCACCTGACTGAAGAATCCTGAAAGCATCATTGGCATTGTCGGTCTGTATAAATATAGGCGGATACCGCAGGTTAAGGGATACATATTCATTGAATATCTGTTCATCTATCCTCCCATCCTCCTCAAGCATATAATTATCATAATTACTGCATATTATCAGCACTTTATGAATCCGTTTCTGCATAAGCAGGTTGAAAGATGTGTCGGTGAAGTCGTATTTCTGAAGATCAAGGATTCCTTCTATAATGGTCATGTTTCAACGGTTTTAACGATTCATGGTGATCACTGCAATCCCTTTTTTCCCATCCATTCTTATCAGAAGAGGTTTTTCGAACCTGATATGGCTGAAGAATTTGCCTTTCTTAATGATGTTTTGTTGTTTAAGCTTTTCCCAGTTTACAGTCCCGTCCTGTATTGCAAGATTAATTGAAAAATATCCTACATTCATAGAGATGACGTTATGAAAAAAGTGGGATCCCAGTGAAGCATCGACATGAAAATCAGGCAGACTGATTTCGACTATCACTTTTGCATTTGATATTTGTGACCATACTACCGGTATTCCGATGAATTTATCCTTAGTACCCCATCTCCCTGGTCCGATAAGGACATAACGACGGTCTTCCTTCAGTATTTCATCATTCATGCTTTCTATTTCATCTGCCATCTGATCGGTCTTTAAATTGCTGAACAATTCAGGGTCCAGGTACACTATATCTGAGATATTATCAATTATCCCGTTACCCATGCTCTTGTTGGATTTAAGGATCAGGTCGTCGAAATTAATGTTTTCAGGTTCAATGCTATATCCTGCTCCTGTTCCGATAAGGGGTTTTATCTGAAGGAGGTAAAAAGATGCATTTCCATTACTGTCTTTATTGAGATCAACTGCGAACTCGATTTCTGATGGATTACCTGTTGCTTCAGTCACAACATCAAGGATTGTTCTGATAGTTGAAGCCAGAGGTATGTAATTATACTTGAGGATATCCGCAAAATTAACCACGCGGGGTCCGGAAGTATCCAGCCCGGGAATTATTGTATCATTATCTGTGTTAAGTACTGATGCTGAATGGCTTAGAGTTTCATGTCTTTCCGCATTGCTGATATCCAGGCTGATCAGTCCGGCATTTTCTCCTTCAAGAAGGTTCAGGTCTTTCTTTTTCAGGTCAACGGCATAGAAAAAGACCTGAGAATTCCTGTAAAGGTCATTTTGTGAAATAATATCCAGAGACGGGTATGCAGGTGAGAATCTGAACGCTTTTTCTCCTTCAACCACATAATGCCCGAGGCCTACTGCAACGACTGCAAAGCCATCCTTTGGTGTCATATGGGCAACAGGATAGAAATTATATGACTGTGCAGTTCCGCTGATATGCGGGTAAAAAACATCTTCATATCTGTGCCCCACCACCTCCTGCAATACTACAGCCATTTTCTCCTTGTCTATCTTGAAGTTAATAGCCTCGAAATAGGTCCTGGCATTTCTTGAATATATCGAGCAAAAGACCAGTTTTATGGCTTCAGACAACTGTCTCAATCTCACCTCCGGATCTGAATTGTTATTCGGCAAAATATATGTACCATAAACACCAGAGAAGGGCTGGCTGACCGAATCCTCGAACAGGCTTGATGACCTGACAGCCAGAGGTTGTTCTGTGTGCTTAAGAAAGATTCTAAGTTCCTTCTCAAGAGTGTAACTAAGGCTGCCTTCAAGAAAGAGTTGCTGAAGTAATGAAAAATCATTTTCCTCCTCCTTAACTTTGTTCCACAGATGATTGCGCTCCATGAACATATCAAACTCATCTGTACCTAATATCGCAGTTACCGGGGCTTTTATATTGATCCCCGGTAACAGCCTGCCGAGTTCGAAACTGTATATCAACGTGTTAATGAAAGCCAATCCTCTCCCCTTGCCTCCAAGTGATCCCGGAGCAAGGCTGACAACATTTGTTTCATCAATAACAACAGACTCTTCAAAATTGACTACCCGTCCTTTATTAATTTCGCTCCGTCTTTTCCGGATTATCTTAAGAAGAAATTCCCTGAGATCCTTAAGACTGGGGAAATCGGATACTTTTAACGGATTTATGATCTTGGCTATCTTAACCTCACCCCTTGCCATTAACCACAGGGAGAAATGATTTTTCATTGCATGATAAGCCAGAGAATCTTCCGGTACTGTTTCAAGGTATGCCTCAAACTCTCTCATTGATTTTGCAACTGCGATTTGCTTTCCGGTGTTATCCCTGTAAACAAAATGTCCGAATCCGAGGTAATAGTTTATGAATGATTTAAGATCCTGCAAAAGACTCTGAGAATTTTTATTAATAAAACTCGATTTCAGGGTAAAGGCATACCTGGCATTTTCAGGATCGGATGACTGAAGGACAGTCGGCAAATTAGGTATTTCTTTCTTAATCTGACTGATAAGCTCAAAGCCTGCGGTATCATACAATTCTCCGTTCTTTGGAAATCTTATATCTGAAATCACACAAAGGAGGTTCTCCTTATACTTATTATATAGGGTTATGGCATCTTCCCAGTTTGAAGCAAGAAGAATTTTAGGCCTTGCCCTGAGCCTCAATACCTTATAAAGCTCATCAGTTGAAACGTCTGCAATAAGATTCCTTGTCTGTTCAAGTACCAGCGTATAAAGCATTGGAAGATAGCTTGAATAGTATTCAGGTGAATCTTCCACAATAAGTATTACCCTTGTGAGCCCTTTCCTGGTATCGTTATCCACGTTTACTTTATCTTCAAGAAGCTTGACCATGGCGAAGAAAACTTTTGACTCACCGGTCCAGACAAAATAGTCATCAAAGGGGATACCTGCAGCTTTCTGTTTCCTTACAAATTCTACATCCTCTGGCTTGTTCAGCAGAAGGAATGTTGGCATATAAGGATATTTGTCCTTGATCTTTTTACAGAGGAGCATAGGATTCTCCTTGTGAAGGCCGATCATTATAATTATCATATCATAATGTCTGGCTTTCAATCTATTAAATGCCTCTTCCTCGCTTGATACGCCGGATACTCTGGGCAGTGATGTAAGACTCAGCTGATAGTATTCCCCGAGAATATGGTCAGCAAACCGGCCTTCTCCTTCTATCGAGTAAGCATCATAGAGGTTGGCAACAAGAAGTATCTCCTTAACCTTGAAAGGCTGAAGGTCATGAAAAACATCACGCTCAGCATTATGGCGCTCAAGGAATTTCTGTAATAACTTCCTGCTTGATACATTCATCAGGTTTTCATCCTCGTCAGGCCGGGGTTGTGTCATCCTGATAAAATCCCGGGCTTTATAACTGTTAATGTACCCAGTGATCAGGCTGGCGATATTACGGATAAGATCTCTCTCTTCCTTTAAAAATGGGCCTTCTTTCTCTATTGAAAATTCCCTGGTGTAAAAGACCTCAATAGTACCCGTTTCATCATCAATTGTATTGAAATCCTGGACCATTTTCCAGGTAGTCTCCTGGATATCAGGTGTTTCAAATGATTTATCACGGAATTTAATTCTGGCGGCAGTATAATCAGGATATTGCCAGGCTGCAGGTAAGAGCAGTACAACCTGCTGGAGGGTTTCTTCAATGGGTTTGCCCTCCTTCAGAATATAAGTAGTCTGGTTGATACATCCCAACTCCTTCAGCCTTTCCTGCTGGTCATGAAGCAACTTTTTATACTCAGGAGTGATATGGCTTTTTTCTTCCATGCCTTGAAAACCTTAGATTATAAGGAGTTAAAATTAGTAAAATTAATGGTACAAATCCTGATAGCCCCGACATCAAATCAGTGCAAAAAATGGCACGGATAACTGATCCGCGCCATAGGTCTGCAGAAATAGTCTTACATTACTCCACTTTCCAGGTGGAGCCGCTCGTAAGAAGATCATTGGTACTTTTGATCTTTGCATCCTTCTGAATGCCTTTTATCTGTTCCTCCATGTCATTTTCGTAGGTATGTCCGGGAACAGACCTTATAACTCCGAGAGCCACAGGATATTGTGGATATTTCATGTTTGCCAGCATATACTGGATTCCTGGATTAGGTTCAAAAGCATCATGAACAATAAGGTCTTTTTCAGTGATGCCATTTTCTCCCAGTTTAACTACTTTCAGTTTAAGACCATCAAGCACCAGTCCTTTATCTTTGTCTTTCCCGAATAACATTGGTTCGCCGTGCTTAAGGATGATGGTCCTGTCTTCCCTGACATCCTTCCCGGTGACAACATCATGAATACTGTCGTTAAAGATCACGCAATTTTGCAGAACCTCAACAACAGAAGTACCTTTATGTTTTGCGGCTTCAATGTATATCTGGATTGAAAGCGTGACATTTGAGTCGACTGTGCGTGCGAAGAATTTACCTTTCGCCCCTATCACAAGTTCACCAACTGAAAATGGTTCCTCCACTGTTCCGAACGGGGATGTTTTGGTTATAAGTCCTTTTCCGGATGTAGGAGAATATTGACCTTTCGTAAGGCCGTATATCTCGTTATTGAATAAAATAATGTTAAGATCTATATTTCGACGGATGGCATGAATGAAATGATTACCGCCAATAGCAAGTGCATCGCCGTCACCAGTTATCTGCCATACCGAGAGGTCCGGATTGACTGTTTTCACACCGGTAGCTATGGCTGATGCCCGGCCATGTATCCCGTGAAATCCATAAGTATCCATATAGTATGGGAACCTGGATGAACAGCCGATACCTGAGACAAAAACGAATTTTTCCTTCGGTATGCCGAGTTCCGATAATGCTTTCTGTACTGCATTCAGAACAGCATGATCGCCGCAGCCCGGGCACCATCTCACTTCCTGGTCAGATTTAAAATCTCTCGGAGTATAATTATATGTTTGAAGTTCAGCCATTTTATTTGCCCTCCAGAATTTTAATGCATTTATCTTTTATCTCTTTAATGGTGAACGGGATACCCTGAACCTTATTTATCTGCTCATAATCAAATTCATGGCATTTTATCCTGAGGTAATCAGCAAATTGCCCCAGATTAAGTTCTGCAACAGCTATTTTCTTGAATTTTCTGAAAACATCTGCCACATTTTTGGGTAATGGATTAATATAGTTGAAATGAGCGAGACTCACTTTATGTCCTTCAGTTTGCAGCTCCCGCACGGCTGTCATCAGGTATCCCCGCGTACCACCCCATCCGACGACCAGCAGTTCGCCTGATTCTTCACCATATACTTTCAGATCGGGAATTGAATCAGCTACTTTAGCCACCTTGTCGGCCCTGAGTCTTACCATCATCTCATGGTTTTCAGGGATATAGGATACTGTTCCCTTGATTGTCTTTTCGAGTCCGCCAATCCTGTGTTCAAGTCCCGGTGTTCCGGGAATCGCCCATGACCGTACAAGTGTTTCGCAATTACGTTTATAAGGAAAGAACGGGATATCTTTTTTGTCGGCATAAGGAGGTTTTATTTCGGGAAGATCAGACATTTCCGGGATCTTCCATGGTTCGGATCCGTTGGCCAGGTAACCGTCGGTGAGGAGCAGTACGGGTGTCATGTGTTCGAGGGCTATTTTTGCTGCGTCGTAAGCATACCGGAAACAGTTTGATGGTGTGCTTGCTGCTATAACCACGGCAGGACATTCACCGTTTCTGCCGAAAAGAGCCTGCATAAGATCGGCCTGCTCTGTTTTTGTAGGCAGTCCTGTTGAAGGGCCTCCCCTTTGAACATTGATGATAACAACCGGCAGTTCAGCCATTACAGCCAGACCAATAGCTTCTGATTTCAGAGCCAGTCCCGGTCCTGATGTGGAAGTGATTGCCATACTTCCTGCAAAGCTGGCTCCCAGGGCTGTACAGATTCCCGCGATCTCATCCTCGGCCTGAAAGGTTTTAACACCCAGATCCTTGCGTGCTGCTAACTCTTCAAGTATTCCAGATGCAGGTGTAATAGGATAAGATCCGATAAAGAGGTTTAATCCTGCTTTCTCTGCAGCAGCTATAAAACCCCATGCAGTGGCTGTATTGCCGCATATATTCCTGTAGGTCCCCTTTGCGATCTGTGCCGGTTCAATTTTAATAACCGGATTTAATGCCTCAATGGTCTCAGCATAATAATAACCTGCTCTCAATGCAACTTTGTTTGCTTCGGCCATTTCAGGCTTTTTGTTGAATTTCTTCTCAAAATACTGTTCTGTATATTGTAGTTTCCGGTCAAAAAGCCAGTAAACCATCCCCAGTGCGAACATATTTTTTGTTCTCAGCACCGATTTCGGATCAAGTCCGAAATCTTTAAGCGCCTCTTTTACCATTGTGGAAACAGGGGCAGCAATAATATTGTAGTTTTCAAGGTTTTCTTCCCTGACGAAATCGCTTTTATATCCTGCCTTTTCGAGATTTTTTTCTGTAAAATTATCCTTGTCATATATTATTGTGCCTCCTGGTTTTACCCACAGGGCATTTGCCTTCACGGCAGCCGGATTCATTGCTACCAGGACATCAGTATAATCGCCGGGGGTATTTATCTCTGAATGGCCAAGATGAACCTGGAAGCCTGATACACCGCCTACTGTTCCCTGTGGTGCTCTTATTTCTGCCGGATAATCCGGGAATGTTGACAGGTCATTACCGTAAAGGGCTGCCGTATCGGAAAAAAGAGTACCTGTGAGCTGCATTCCATCTCCTGAATCACCCGAAAAGCGGATCACTACCTCTTCTCTTTTAATAGCCTGTGAGTTTTTAGTCATGATAAATCTGAAGAATTAAATATGAGGCTTGATTACACTTAATCAATAATTTAGAAAATACAAAATTAGTGTTTTTATAGTTCGAAAAAACACATAATTAATAACAATTGCACATGATTTTGATCATATTTTACTCCAATGTATTGCTCCAGATATCCGCTTTCTTCAGGTTTATTTCCCCTTCGAAGAACATTCCTGCAATCTTTTCAAAATAAGGAGTATAGTCAGAAACAAAAAACTGGTCCTTTACCCTGCCTGAGTCGTTGAGCAGTCCTTTTTTCTCAAGTACATCCCTGAGGATCCCTGCCACTATCCGGGCAGAATCAACTACTTCAACATTAAAATTGAATATTTTACTGATCTGATTCTTAATAATGGGATAATGGGTGCATCCAAGTATCAAAGCCTGTATACCCGCCAATGACGGATCAGAAAGGTAAGTACGGATTATCGCATTACTGATGTCATCGAATATAAAACCCTCCTCAATCATGGGTACCAGCAGAGGCGTTGCCAGGGAAATAATGGAAGTCGAAGGAGATTTTTCTTTGACCTTTGATTCATAGGTACCTGAGCTTATGGTTCTTTTCGTGCCTATGACACCTATTTTTATGAAATCCCGGGTGCATATATAATCTACTACGGGATCAATGACATCAATCAAAATAGTCTTGTCCGTAAATTCTTTCTTAAGCATATCGAAAGCTGATGCAGAAGCCGAATTACATGCGACAAGAACTACTTTAGAATCATGCTCAATCAGGAATTCAGTTATCTTGCGTGAATAAAATTTAATTGATTCAGCTGATTTATCTCCATAAGGAAGGTGAGCCGTATCACCAAAATAGATGAGGTTTTCGCCCGGCAGTATCTGTTTAATTGCATGTGCTACAGTAAGACCTCCGACGCCGGAATCAAAAATCCCGATAGGTTGTTTTTTCACTTCCTGAAAAATAAAAAAATAACCACCCTGTCAAGGATGGTCATTATTAGAGTATCGTTAAACTATTTTACACCAAGTTTCGCTTTGGCAAGAGTAGTTATGTTTGTGCTTTTTGTTTCATCGAAATAGAGTAAGTTCGATATATCAAAAACATAAGTGAATCCATTCTCCTTACCAACATCTTTGATGGCTTTGTCAACTTTTGAATAGATTGGCTGAAAGAGCTCGACTTGCTTGCTTTGAAGCTGGGTCTGAGCATTGGTCTGGAAATCCTGAATTCTCCTGTTCAGATCAATTAGTTCCTGTTCCTTTGTCTGTTTTACGACATCAGTCAGGTTTTTGCTTTCCTTATTATATGCATCGCTTTTATTATTGAGTTCGACAGTCATCAATTCCAGTGCATTTACGAGTTCCTGACGGAATTGTTCAATTTTAACACTGGCAGAATCAAATTCCGGAAGAGCCTGAATAAGTTCTTCACTGTTTATATGGCCGAATTTCAGGTTCTGTGAATAACCGGTAGTTGCAACAAGAATAGCAAGAGTTGCAATTCCTAAAAATCTTTTCATTACAGATAGTATTATTAATTATTTAGTGCAAAAGTAATTATTTAATTGTTATAACCTAATTTTTCAAGTACCTGATCGCTGATGTCGTATTTGGGATTAGCGAACAGGATATTTCCTCCGGCAGCAGTATCAAATATCACTGCATAGCTGCCTTCGGCTGCAATATCCTTTATTGCCTTGAGTATTTCATCCTGGATAGGTTTGACAAGTTCCTCTCTTTTCTTGAATAGTTCGCCTTCCATTCCGAAGTATTTATTCTGAAGTTCTTTCATCTCCTGCTCCTTTGCGATAATAGCTTCTTCTCTTTTGGTTTTCATATCCTGGGAAAGAAGCACAGCCTCATTCTGGTACGCCTTATACATCTGTTCAACAACAGCATAGCCATCGGCAACTTCTTTTTCCCACTGCTCTGAGAAATTGTCCAGCTGTTCCTGTGCTGTTGTAAAAGCCGGTATGTTTTTCCTGATATATTCAGAATCAACAAATGCATATTTCTGAGCAACAGCCATGGCTGTTGTCAGAATCATTATTACTGTTAAAACACCTATTTTTTTCATACTTTTCAATTTTACTCACGTTTAAAATTGTTGACCTATTACAAAATGGAATTGTGATTTATTGGCATTTGGAAAAATTCGCGGATCAGGCACCTGGTCAAATCCGTATCCCCAGTCTATCCCAAGAAGTCCGAACATCGGAAGATTGGCTCTGACACCAATACCTGCGGCGCGATTCATTTTAAAGGGATTATATTCTCTGAGACGGGTCCATGCCCTCCCTGCTTCAAGGAACGCAAGGCCATAAATTGTTGCCTGAGGATTAAGTGATACAGGGTACCGGAGTTCAAGGGTAATTTTTGAATAAACATTACCTGCCGGAGCTCCTGTCTTCGGATCAAGCGGAGTAAGTGATCCGACTCCGCCGCTGCCAGAAGAATATCCTCTCAGGGATATAATCTCGCGGCCATAAAATGAATAACCGGTCATACCATCACCTCCAACTGAAAAGTTCTCAAAAGGTGACGGACCTATATCCTTGTTGTAATGTCCCAGGTAGCCGAATGAGAAACGGGTATTCAATACCAGTTTGTTATTGTTTGTCAGCGGGATATAGTAATCTGATTTGAATGTCCATTTATGAAACTCGATCCAATTATACTTTTCCTGAGAAGTTGTTCCTGCCATGTTTTTCCCGCTTATAAATGAGTAAGGCGGAGTTGCCTGAAGCGTCAGTGTAAAGGAGGATCCGCTTCTGGGATAAATAAGGTTTGGACTTGTTGAGAACCGCTGGATCCTGCCTGTAAGGCTAAGGAGATTTGCAACGCCGTCCTGGAATAAGAATGACATTACAGTATAATTGTTCATATCGTATTTCTGATAGCTTAATTCTCCGTATATGGAGAAAAAGTCATCAGGCCATTCAAGTCTTTTGCCCAGACCGACGGAGGCTCCGTCGATTACCATCGACTCATATCCGTCTTCACTCTTTTTCTTGCTGTTTGTGAGCTTTGACCTGTAGAGGGAAATAGATAAGGTGTTCGGTTTACTGCCGCCAAGCCAGGGTTCAACAAATGAGACGTTATATGACTGATAAACGCGTCCGTTCGATTGGGCCCTTATACTCAGAGATTGTCCGTCGCCTGAGGGATACGGTCTCCACTCATTCAGTTTGAAGAAGTTACGCATCGCAAAGTTACTGAATCTGACTCCCACGGTTCCTACCAGCATCCCGGCTCCCCATCCTCCTGATATTTCAAACTGGTCGTTTGCTTTCTCTTCGAGCTTGTACAGAAGATCCACGGTTCCGTTTACCGGATCAGGAAGCGGTGAAGGATTTATCTTCTCCGGGTCAAAATGACCAAGGATACCCAGCTGGCGTATTGATCTTATAATCTTTTCTTTACTGAAAAGATCACCCGGGAGTGTGTATAGTTCACGCCTCGCAACATGTTCGTTGGTACGTGTGTTCCCGGTGATCATTATGTCGTTTATATATGCCTGATCTCCTTCATATATCCTTATTTCCAGATCGACCGAATCTCCTTCGACCTTGGCTTCAACCGGGACAACCTGTGAAAAAAGGTAACCATAATCAAGATAAAGGTTGTTTACGGCATCCTCTGCACCGGCTGTACCATTAAGCCTGTCAAGGATAAGCGACTGATTATATACGGATCCCTTCTCCACATTAAATCGCCTGTCAAGGTCCTCTTTCCTGTAAACACTGTTGCCAACCCAGTTTACATTCCTCAGAAAATACTGATCGCCCTCATCAACCTTTAATAGCAAGCCGACACGATCTTCAGAGATGTCATAGAGGGAATCAGAAATAATTGTGAAATCCTTGAATCCGTTATCATTATAAAAAGTCTTCAGCTTCTCCTTGTCTTCTTCATATTTCTCATCAATATATTTTGAAGCTTTGAAAAAATTGAGATTTATTTTCTTTGTCCCCTTCATCTGCCGGCGCAGCTTTTTGGCATCGAAATTATCATTGCCATCAAAAGTGAACTCTCCAATCTTTACTCTTTCCTTTTTATCCACATTGATATTGAGTATCACATTATTAGGCATATCCGGATCATCCTTCTGAACAAACTCAACAGTAGTGTTCAGGAAACCTTTTTCAATAAAATGATCTTTTATAATCTTTGAGGTAGTTGTGAGAATATATGATGTAAGCTGTGAACCGACAGGCAGGTTTATTTTATCGACAATATCCTGTGTTTCAGTAGTTCTTATACCGTTGAATTTTATAGATGATATTCTTGGCCGTTCCTGCAGATAAATATCGAGAAAAACCGTATCGGATTGAATTCTGTCTATTGTTATCCTTACATCTGAAAATAATCCCTGTTGCCACAATTTCTTTGCTGCATTTGAAACAACATCTCCCGGGATGGAAATCTCCTGTCCAATTCTTATTCCTGATATCCCGATGAGGGCATTGATATCAAGGTACCTAATCCCTGAAACAGAGATCCCTCCCACTATATATTCATCCTGGGTCATATAATCCAATATTTCCCGTTTCTCCTGAGCTTTTAACAATGTGCTCACCAGAATCAGAAGAGATGCTATGACAATCCTTTTAAATCTTCCTGATAACATCATTCCATTATTTTTCCAAAATCTGTTCGCTCGTTTTGCCAAATCTTCTTTCTCGTCTCTGGAAGTCTATAATAGCATCATAGAAATCTTCCTTACCAAAATCAGGCCAAAGTTTATTAGTAAAGTATAATTCCGTATACGCCATCTGCCATAAAAGAAAATTACTTATCCGCAATTCACCGCTTGTTCTGATTAAAAGATCAGGATCCGGGATTCCCTCCGTACTCAGGTACTTTTCGAATCCGGCTTCATCAATTGCTTCGGGATTCAGTTTCCCGGCACAAGCTTCATGGGTAATTTTTTTTACGGCCTCTGTTATTTCCCACCTGGAGCTGTAACTAAGGGCTACCACCAGGTTCAGACCTGTTGACACTGCCGTCAATTGGATAGTTTCAAATAACCTTTCCCTTACATCTTCCGCAAGTCTGCTGAGATCACCAATGGCCGACATTCTGATGTTATTCTTCAGCATTGTAGCAGTTTCATCATTAAGCGATTGAACCATAATGCTCATTAAAGCGGTTATCTCTTCATCAGGTCTTCCCCAGTTTTCAGTAGAGAATGCATAAAGGGTAAGATATTTAATGCCAAGTTCAGCAGCAGCCTCAATCACATTTCTGACGGATTCGACCCCCTTGTGATGGCCGAAGATCCTATCCATGCCATGCTGGGTGGCCCATCTTCCATTCCCGTCCATGATAATTGCAATATGGACAGGCAGTTTATTAATATCAATAGCCTGTTTTAATGTCATAATTTAACGCCTTCTCTTCCCATCCACATCGCTGTAAGCCGGACATCCAACCAGGGTATTAAAGATCTTCCATGTAAGCGCAATACCTGCAAATGAGTACCAGTCATTGTTATGGAGCCATGCAAAATCGGATGGGGCAACCAAATCATTCAGGCCGTCAAAGTTATCATAAAAAGTCTTACGAAAACCATATTCAGCCTCAAGTCCCATATTTTTGTAAATATTAACCTTGAAACCTGCAGAAAACGGTATTACCGGCTGAAAGGCTACTGAAGCGGAATTAATAAAAGCTACTCCTGCCCCTGCAGCAAAATATGGGGAAAAATCCCATAGTTTTCCCTGTGTGGTGAAAGGAAGGAAATTGAATTCGAACTGAACTGCAAGCTCCCCCACAAGCCCGGAAAATGATGCAGCCCTGTTTACCTGGAAGCTGTTTTTAAAATCGAGGTCATCACCTTTCAATCCGCCAAAAAAGATATTACCCCTGAGTGCATGCCTTGGATGAAAGTTATACCTGTAGAAGACACCTCCTGCAGGAAGAGGTGAATACATCAGCCTGTTTGGATTAATATCTCCCAGATATGAAGAGACTCCTGCAAAAACTCCATAGTCAGAATTACGCTGTCCTGCAGCAGTAAGTGATAGGCAGAAAAATAAGAAAATCCAAGGTACTTGTTTCATCAAAACTGGTCCGGCTCATTATTATCTGAATGAGGGCAATCCTCTGGGCCCCGTTTTCAGCTTGTAGGTAACAGTGAAATTTAAAAAATAATAAACGTCATTTGCCTTGGAATATTGTGAAGTAAAGCCGTCTAAATAATCAGTAAAAGCATATCTGCCTCCGGCTTCAATGCCGAAGTTAAGGTTGGGTGAAAAGATCAGTGTCGCACCTAACCCGGCAGGTATGACTGCTGAAAATCCGCCTGTTTCCATTCCATGATCTATCAGTGCATCATTACCCTTCACGGAATATGATACGCCGCCGACACCGGCAAAAGCATAAAAATCAAGCAATTTCAGAAGTTCGAAAATAAAGCGTTCCTTGCCTTTTACGAAAAGGTAGCTGTTTTCGGCCAGGTTCTTTATAAAATAGTATTCACCTATAACTGTCGGTTCAAAGATTGATGTTGTGGCATCAAAAGCCCTCTCTTCATTTGATCCTCTGACATCATTCGCACGAAGCAGGGCATAGGTAAAGTTCACTCGTGCATTTATATCCCTTGTGATCCTGAATTTCAGATTTCCGTTTACATCGAACCTTGTCTGCAGGTATGTAAGGTCACGTATACCCAGTATGTTCTTGGTCCGTGAGAATCCTCCTATATCTCCGAAGAAGAATGAGGGTCCGACTCCTACAACGGCTTCCCATCTTCTCATTTTCCACAGCTGTGCCTGTGAAAAAGGAACTGCAAGGCAAAACATCAATATGACCAAAATACATCGTTTCATGACATATAACATTTTTGTTGCTGATACAAATATAAGAATCTAATTTTTAGGGTATAATATAAACCTTGAAAATTAACTTCAAAAATATTAATCATTACCGGCACTTGTTTCCGGATCTTACCGTAATATTCAGTTCCTTTTATCAACGCCCCACATTAGCCTGTTCCTGAGGGTACTGTAAAAATCCCTGTCTTTCAGCATTACTGTTTTCAGCTTCGACCCGGTTTTTTCAACCTGTATTTCCTCGCTCAGTGGCAGCTTCTTGTACCTGAAGTCGCAGGTCACAAGGTACTCATCCGTACGGGCCTCCATTACCATTCTTAATTTACTGTTGCCCGAAATGACTATCGGCCTGATTGTAAGATTATGCGGAGAAATAGGTGAAATTATTATGCTCTCATCATCCGGGGTCAGGATTGGGCCTCCCACACTCAGATTATAGGCTGTTGAACCTGTTGCCGTTGAAATGATCAGCCCGTCAGCCCAGTAAGTATTAAGATAAACCTCATCGACAAATACATTTATTGTTATCATGCTGACGTTTGACTTCTGGATCGTAATCTCATTCAGGGCCGTCGCGGATTCATGATTGAATAATCCGGCGGGATTTGTTATATGAAGAAGTGATCTTTCAATTATTTCATATTCATCCTTGCATAAGAGATCAATGGAATTGCCTATCTCTTCCCCTGGAATGTTTGCCAGAAATCCCATCCTTCCGGTGTTCACACCAGCTACCGGTATACCCAGATCCTTTACCTTAAGTACAGTTTCGAGGAAGGTACCATCACCTCCGACACTCAGAACCATATCCGGAAGATCCTGCAAATCTGACAGTTCGCTGAAATGTTCATTTATCTCTCCATTATACCTGGTTGATAATCCTCCGGGCCTCTGATAGAGTTGAATCAAAATGCCTCTTTTGCAGCACTCATTAACAAGATTCTGAACTCCATCTCTCGTCCTGGGATTGGTGTCCTTACTGAATATGGCAACTTTGCGAAGCATGACATGTTATATATTAAGATACTTCATCAGCAGGTCAAACCTTTCCGAATAAAATCTGTCTATTGAGTCATTGGTGGTCACCCACGTCTTAACCTCATAATTGTACCTTTCGAAAGTTTTAATAAGTGCAAACAGGTCTGTAGTATTCACTTTCAGCGTTACCTCCAGCTTTGTAGACTCCGAAGGGGATGTAATATACATGCTCAAAACCTTTATATTGTTGCTCTCAACGATCTGGGCGATCTGTGAAAGTGAATAATCTCTTTCTATCATTTCAAGGACAATTATTCCTCCGGGCTGATCCATTGATGATATCCCGGCGATATGCCGGATCAGATCACTTGAAGTGATCACTCCCTTATAATGGCTGTTGTTGTCAAGAACCGGTACGATCGAAAGTTTGAGCCTTGCTGCCAGGCCAACAACTTCGAAAAGATGCTGGTTATCTGTCACATATGGTTTTAATAGAGTAAGCTCATGATTCCCGATCGGTTCTTCAGGCTGATTCATATCATAAATGTCCGTATCCGAGATAAGACCCAGAAAATCCTGATTGTTGACTATCGGCAGATGAGATATCCTGAAAATTTCCATCCAGTTCAGAGCCGTCTGCCCGGTATCAGAAGTCTTAAGGGAAGGAATAATCTCAGATATCAAATCGCTTGCGATCATTTTGTTTAATTTTCATCTAAAATAGTAAAAAATTGCCACTTCTGTTAATTTTGCAATACTATTACAATACGGATTAACAATACATTTATTATATGACAAGGTTAAGCGTTAACATAAATAAAATTGCAACATTGCGCAATGCAAGAGGCGGGAACATACCGAATGTGCTCAATGCTGCAATAAACTGCCAGGCTTACGGCGCAGATGGAATAACGGTTCATCCTCGGCCCGATGAGAGACACATCAGGTATAAGGATGTTCTTGAGATAAGACCTATCATTAAAACGGAGTTCAATATTGAAGGAAATCCTACCGAGAGTTTTATTGATCTGGTGCTTTCTGTCAAACCACACCAGGTGACACTTGTCCCGGACAGACATGATGCAATTACATCAAACGCCGGGTGGGATACTCTGAAATACAGGAATTTCCTTACCGATGTTGTTTCCACCTTCAGGAAGGCAGGAATCAGAACATCATTGTTTGTTGATACTGAAACCGTCAATATTGAAAATGCTGCACTTACAGGTACTGACAGGGTTGAGCTGTACACGGAGCCATATGCTTCAGGCTTCAGCAAAAATGCAGCGGAAGCAATCAGTCCTTTCGTCAGGGCTGCCGTGATCGCCAGAGATGCCGGTGTGGGAATCAATGCCGGACATGACCTGAACCTTGACAATCTTGCCTATCTGCATAAAAATATAACATGGCTTCTTGAGGTTTCCATCGGTCATGCACTAATTTCAGATGCACTTTACCTGGGTCTTGAAAACGCCATTCAGATGTATAAACGGCAGCTGGCAGATTGACCGGCAGATGAAGTTATTTTGCAGGATATATGGCAGCGGACCTCCGCTTATTATACTTCACGGATTATACGGATCATCAGACAACTGGATGACTGTTGCCAGGAAGATAAGCAGGCATTTTACTGTTTACCTTCCCGATATGAGAAATCATGGCAATTCTCCGTATGATGACACCCATGATTTCCCTTCCATGACAAATGATCTTTATGAGTTTGCCGGAGAGCACAAGCTTGGAAAATTCTTTCTTGCTGGTCACAGCATGGGAGGCAAAGCGGCAATCTCTTTCGCCCTGAGGTGGCCTGAAAGAATCAGCGGATTGCTGGTTGCCGATATTTCACCATTTACCGATGAAAGCTCTGTTTCACTGGCTTATGACCAGCACAGCAAGATCCTCGGGACTATCCTGGAAGTCAATATTTCCAGTGCCGTAACACGGAAAGATATCGAAGAACAGTTATCGCAACGTATCCTCTCCTCAAGGGAAAGAGGATTAATAATGAAGAACATACAAAGGAGGGCTGATAATAAATACACCTGGAAGATCAATGCTCCTGCCCTTATGAATAATCTCAAAAAGATGATCGAAGGATTCATTCGTCCGTTAAACGATGAACAGGGGATTACAGGATTCCCAGTCATTTTTCTCAAGGGAGAAAAATCGGTCTACCTGGATCCCGGGGATTACAGGGATATTCTCAGATTATTTCCTGCTGCGGGATTCAGGGTTATAGAAAATGCAGGACACTGGATCCATGCTGATAATCCGGACGCGGTTGCGGATGCACTGGTCAGTTTATTGGAATAATAATAATATAGCATAGTCAAGACTTTCAATTTATTTGCCTTTACCTCCTTCTCATTTGGTACCATGTACTCACCCCCCGCCCCCCTCTCTGCTAAAGCAAAGAGGGGGAGTTTTTTACACTATTTTATTGATTATCTATAAATTACATAGTTTTCTTCCCTCTCCTTGCTTCAGCAGGGAGGGGGAAAGCCTGAGCAAAGCGAAGGAAGGGGGTGGGTACATGTTTATAACACCGTTACCGACTCAACCCTGTCATCAGGTATCCCGGGAAGATTTTTGAACCTGAGCAGTATCCTGGCTATTGATAATACATCTTTTTCACAATACCTTGCGATCCTTGCAAGGTCTCTTTCTTCATAATATACCCTGCCGACCATGCTGCCGTCAATATCATCCTTGGGGGATGGTATACCTAGTATTGAAGAGAGGAGATCCAGTGATGTATAATTCTTATAGTCGCCGAATTTCCAGAGGTCCATTGTATCCAGGAGCTTGATTTCCCACGGTTTTTTCCCTGCATTATCGAGAATCTCAGGTATTACCAGCCCGTTTATAATCATCCTCCTGGCAATATAAGGGAAATCGAACTCTCTTCCGTTATGAGCACATAAAAGAGCTTCTTTATTGGATTTAGCAAACTTTGATAACACACCGGAAAATTCTGTAAGAACGGTTTTTTCGTCATCACCAAAAAAAGATTTTATCCTGAAGCCAAACGGATTCTTTTCCTTCATAAATCCGACAGATATACATATTATCTTCCCGAACTCTGAATAAATGCCTGCTCTCTCATATGCTTCTTCAGGTGTCTGGTCAGGCGACCGGAACAGTTTTGATTTCTTATCCCACAGGATCTGCAATGCCGGATCAAGTTTGTCCAGTGAAGGCGCCTGGGGAACTGTCTCGATATCGAGGAACATTATGTCTTCAATTCGTATATTGTCAAGCATGGCTATGATTTTTTCCTTAAAAGATGTTTTTCAATGATTGTAACCAGCACTTCAATTCCGACCTGGTTCTCACCTCCTCCCGGAATTATTATGTCGGCATAGCGTTTTGAGGGCTCAATGAACTGAAGATGAGATGGTTTAACAGTTTCATGGTATCTGTCAAGCACCATGTGAACATTGCGTCCCCGTTCTTCAATGTCGCGCTGAATTACCCGACCCAGCCGGTCGTCGGCATCTGCATCGACAAAAACTTTGATGTCAAGCATGTTTCGCAATCCACTGTCGCAAAGTATCAGAATTCCCTCAACTAGCACCACCTTTGCGGGCTTTATCGTGATCGTTTCCTCTGATCTCAGGCAGGTAAGGTAGGAATATATTGGCATTTCAACTGATCTTCCCTCCCTGAGCTGTCTCAGATGATCAATAAGAAGGTTGAATTCAACTGACTCGGGATGATCAAAATTGATCTTTTGCCTCTCTTCAAGAGGAATGTCGCCATTATCCTTGTAATAGGCATCCTGTGGTATCACTATAACCTGGTCATCCGGAAAAACCTGCATCAGCTTTCTGACGACTGTGGTTTTTCCCGAACCGGTTCCGCCTGCTATTCCTACTGTCAGCATTTATTTGTAATTTTGTGTTAAAATTAATGAAAAGTTTGGAGCGAACTAAAGAATGTCGGAGCTATATCCTTTAAAATTTGAGCCGGTCCTGAAAGAGAAAGTGTGGGGAGGGAACAGGCTTGTAACAACATATCACAAGAAGGGCGATCCTTCACTGAAGTGCGGCGAGAGCTGGGAACTTTCTGCAGTTTCAGGTAATCTGTCGGTAGTGAGCAATGGATTCCTTGCAGGTAATAATATTGAAGAGCTGATAGAGGTATATATGGGTGACCTGACAGGCGATGCAGTTTTTGACAGATTCGGTAATGAGTTTCCGCTGCTCATTAAATTCATTGAAGCCAGGGAGGATCTTTCAATCCAGGTGCATCCCGGCGACAAAATGTCAAGGGAGCGGCATAAGGCTTATGGGAAAACAGAAATGTGGTATATCCTTGAAAGTGAAAAAGGCTCAAAAATATATACTGGATTTAAAGAAAATGTATCGAGGGAGATCTACCTGGATGCCTTGAGTACCGGCGAGCTTGCAGGATTATTGAATATTGAGACACCGGATGCCGGGGATGTATTTTTCACCCCTGAAGGAAGGATACATGCTATCGGAGCAGGAAACATCCTTGTGGAAATCCAACAGACCTCAGATATTACCTACAGGATCTTTGACTGGAACAGAAAAGAATATAATGGTAAACCGAGAGAACTCCATACTGAACTTGCAGTTGATGCTATCGATTTCAAAGCTTCCGGTAAGGCAAGAATTGTTAAAGAGCCTGTTCTTAACAGGACCGAAAACCTTGTGAACTGTGAATTTTTTAACACAAACATAATCAGCTTCAATGACAGGATTGTAAAAGACTATAGCCTCTTTGACTCTTTTGTGATTTACATTTGCACTGAAGGAGAATTCATGATCCGCTGGGATGGTAACTCCGAGCCTGTCAAAAAAGGGGAAACAGTACTCCTGCCGGCAATGATAAAGGATATTGTTCTTGAACCCCTGATGGAATCCAGGACTCTTGAAATTTTTATAAATACTGATATTTATCACTCTAAATCAAATGATTAACTGATATGAAAAGCTTTACTGCTCCATTTTTCTTTTTGGCGGCAATGATTATTGTCTCCGGATGCACCGGAAAAGGTTCAGCGAAGAAGGATTCGTCTGCTGAAATTGAGGCTGTTACTGTTCCTGATACCGGATATACTGGAATCAAACAATATTTCAGCAATTACCGTTTGCTGAAAGAGGTAACATTCAGTAACGGAGTACGGGAAGGGCTTACGAAAACATATTACCAGGGAGGACAGCTTTATCAGACTTTCTGGTATGAAAACGGATTAAGGGAAGATTCATCTGCATGGTATTATCTTGAAGGTCAGGTTTTCAGAACGACCCCGTACAAACACGATACCATTGACGGTATCCAGAGGCAGTATTACAGGACCGGAAAGCTGAGGGCAAAAATTGAATACAGGAAGGGATTGCGTACTCCCTTCCTGGAGGAGTACAACCAGAACGGAAAGCTGATTGGAGGTTATCCTGAAATAGTAACGGAAATACGTGATGAATACAGTACAAAAGGATTGTACAGGATAAAACTGTCAATGTCGGATAAGACAACAAAGGTCAGGTTCTACCAGGGTGAGTTCACTGATGGACGCTTTGATACCTCTCTCATCAAAAAACTGGACGTAGTGAACGGAATATCATCCCTGGATCTGAAGAAGGCAGGAACTGCTAAACCGGCCTATACAGGGGTAATTGCTGAAATTGTCACTCAGTCCGGAAACCGTAATCTGATATATAAAAAGATCGATCTGCCTTATAATGACCTGAAATAGACGGCCAGCATGATAATACGCTCAGCCTCCTATATCAAAAGCAGTACGGCATTAAAGCAATGTCCCGGCCCGGACAAACCAGAGTTTGGATTTATAGGACGCTCAAATGTAGGCAAGTCTTCGCTTATCAACATGCTTACAGGCTGGTCGAAGCTGGCAAAGATTTCCAGACAACCAGGGAAAACACGTACAATAAACCATTTCCTGATAAACGGTAAATGGTACCTGGTTGATCTTCCTGGTTACGGATTTGCCAAAGTTCCATCTGAGATGAGGAATAAATGGACAAACGCCTCAAGGGAATATATCCTTAAAAGAGAGAACCTGGTATGTCTTTTTGTACTTCTGGATTGCAGACTTAAACCACAGAAGCAGGACATTGATTTTATGGAATTCCTTGGCCGTAACAGGATACCGTTCGCCAGGATCTTCACCAAGGCTGATAAGATAAACCACAGCGCACTCAGGAAATCCATTCAGCAATATGATGATGAAATGCTGATAAACTGGGAAGCTCTTCCTGTTACATTTGTAGCATCTGCAGTCAGAAAGACCGGGAGGGAAGAGATCCTGAACTTTATTGAAGAATCTTTTAACAAGTTATCAAAAGGGTTAAGATATAATAAGGAATAATTATTTTTGTAAAGACTTTCATAGACTAACAGCTAAAATTTGACATTAAATGTTTGGAAAAGCTCCCCTGAAAATCTTTTCATGCAGATCATCCAGGATCCTTGCAGAAAATATCGCGAAGAGTCTTAGTATAGAACTCGGGAAAAGCTCGGTCACCAGTTTTAGTGACGGAGAGTTTCAGCCCTGTTTTGATGAATCAGTCAGAGGTGATATGGTATTTATCATTCAGTCAACCAATCCTCCGGCCGATAACATGTTTGAACTCCTGCTGATGATTGATGCAGCAAAAAGAGCTTCTGCATATAAAGTCATTGCTGTTATCCCGTATTATGGCTTTGCACGACAGGACAGGAAAGATCGTCCCAGGGTCTCAATAGGATCAAAGCTGTCAGCTGACCTGCTCAGCACTGCCGGTGTTGACAGGGTAATAACCATGGACCTTCATGCCGATCAGATCCAGGGATTCTTTAATGTCCCGGTTGACCATCTTTTCGGATCGGCGATATTTGCACCATATATTGAAAACCTGAACCTTAAGAATCTTACTGTCTCGGCTCCCGATATGGGCGGCTCAAAAAGAGCCAACGCCTATTCAAGATACCTGCAGTCGGAAATGGTCCTTTGCTACAAGCTCCGGAAAAAGCCCAATGTAGTCGAAGAAATGTCGATAATCGGAGATGTCGAAGGAAAGAATGTTGTCATTATCGATGATATGGTTGATACCGCAAGCACTCTTGTTCTCGCCGCCAAAATGATGAAGGACCGTGGAGCTGACAGCATAAGGGCTTTCGCAACCCACCCGATTCTTTCAGGAAATGCCGTCGAAAGAATAAACGACTCTGCACTCGAAGAACTCGTTGTAAGCGATTCCGTTCCTATTACAAATCATTCGAAAAAAATAAAAATCCTGTCGATAGCAGATATTTTTGCCAGAACCATCCAGGCTGTCAATACAAACGAGTCTATAAGTACAAATTTTGTATTCTGATTCCTTTGTCATATCTTTGCGTCCGATTTTTTAACGTGTAATGGGAAGTTGTCTAAAAGATAACTTTGAGTAGCACAATAACACTTTAATAATGAAGACAATAGAAATCAATGGATCACTCAGAAAAGAACTGGGTAAGAAAGACTCCAAACAGATCAGAAAATCAGGAAACGTTCCGTGTGTCATGTACATGAAGGAGAATAATGTTCACTTCCACGCACATGAGAACAGCTTCAGGAATCTTATATATATGCACGAAGCCCACCTGGTAAAACTCAGTCTTGATAATCAGGAATATAAAGCGGTTCTACATGATATGCAGTTTCATCCAGTTACCGACAGGCTGCTGCATGCAGATTTCGTTCAGGTTTTTGACGACAAGCCTGTGAACATTGACATACCAGTTACATTCGTCGGTGATTCCGCAGGCGTTAAGGCAGGAGGCAAGCTGATCGTTAAGAAGAGACATCTGAAAGTAAAAGGGCTCACAGAAAATCTGCCTGAACACCTGGCGGTCGATGTAACAGATCTGCAAATTGCCCATTCAATAAAAGTCGGAGATCTTTCATATGACAAAATAGAGCTGATCGATCCTAAAATAACAACAGTTGTTACAGTTGCCACATCACGTGTTGTACTGAAGACTGAAGAAGAGGAAGCTGCAGAAGCAGCCGCTGCAGCAGCAGCTGCTGAAGGAGCTGAAGCAACTGCTGAAACTCCTGGTGCAGAGAAAGACAAGGAGAAGGAGAAGGGCAAGGAGAAAGAGAAGGGCAAGGAGAAAGGCAAGGAGAAGGAGAAGGAGAAGGAGAAAGATAAGAAAGCTTAATCATTCTTTTAAATAATCAGGCACAATGAAATACCTGATAGTTGGCCTGGGAAACATAGGTGAAGGGTATGCTGATACCCGGCATAATATAGGATTTATGGCATTGGATGCTATGGCACTGGGATCCAATGCCTTTTTTACGGATAAGCGTTACGGATCTGTCTGCTCAGTAAAATACAAAGGGAGAGAGTCCATACTCCTCAAACCTTCTACTTATATGAATCTCAGCGGTAACGCTGTCAGGTACTGGATGAAAAAAGAGAAGGTCCCGGTCGAAAACCTGCTTGTCATCGTCGATGATATAGCGCTTCCGCTGGGCAGTATAAGGCTGAGACCTAAAGGAAGCGATGGAGGCCACAACGGACTTGCCCATATAAGCATTATTCTCGCCACTAATGAATATGCCCGGATCAGAATAGGAATCGGCAACAGCTTCCGTAAAGGCTCACAGATCAGCTATGTACTGGGAACATGGGATCCTGATGAGAAGAAGTACCTGGAAGAGAGAATTGCAATTGTGGTTGAAATGATAAGGTCTTTTGTAACAATAGGCACAGAGCTCACCATGACAGCATTTAATAAATCAGGGAAGATTCCGCCGGAAAACGGAAATGAAAATTCTCCTGATAAAACCTGAACTGAGTATCCCGTAAATACTGCTTATATGACTGACATTCCTTGTGTTAGAATTGATAAGTTTCTCTGGGCCGTCAGGATTTACAAAACCCGCAGCCAGGCAGCTGATGCGTGCCGGAGAGGTAAGATCCTCATAGATGGGAACCCTGCCAGGCCTTCAAAAACGATTGACGGGAAAGAGATACTCACAGTAAAAAAGCCTCCCGTGACTTATACCTATAAGATTACCTTTCCTGTTGATAACCGTGTCTCAGCAAAGCTCGTTATTAACTTTATTGAGGATATGACACCGGAAAGTGAAAAAGAAAAACTCGATATACATCAGGGCGGGTTTCCGGGTTACAGGAAAAAAGGGAGCGGCCGCCCCACAAAAAAAGAGCGAAGAATAATTGAAAGCTGGACTAACGGATTTGACGACTATTAATGGTAGTATAAAGACTTAAAAATTCAAAAATCCATCTGAAAATAAATGTCTTCTAAACACTTCAAATCCATTTTTTTTAACTTGCATAATTATTTTTTAACCTGAGGTTTTACTGAAAGCTAGAAGTTTAATATCTTGATTCCGGAATGGGCAGGGAAAACATTGAAAAGTACTCTAAAAGATATGCTTTGCTGAAGTATCTTTCGGGTATCTGGCACAACAATGTTTTTTACAGGAAAGTAATTGTCCACGGACGCGAAAATATCAATCACAACGATCACCTTATTTTTGCTCCGAACCATCAGAATGCACTGATGGATGCTCTTGCAGTCCTGTTTACAACCAGGGGGCAAATGGTTTTTCTTGCCCGGGCAGATATTTTCAGAAAAAAATTTATCGCCTCACTTTTATATTTCATCAAAATCCTTCCGGTGTACAGGATCAGGGACGGCTTCAGATCCGTGACAGGAAATGATGAAATATTCGATAAGACAATTGATGTCTTGCGAAACAAAAATGGCCTGGTAATCCTTCCGGAAGGTGATCATGTAGGTTTCAGACGACTACGGCAGCTGAAAAAAGGTATCTGCAGGGTGGCATTCCAGGCAGATGAAGCATCCGGTTTCAACCTTAAGATCAAAATAATACCTGTCGGCCTGGAGTTTACAAATTACACCAGATACAGGCAGGTGCTGACTGTTGTTTACGGCAAACCCATAGAGACATCAGAATTCCATGAGCTTTACAAAACAAGCCCGGAAATTGCACTGAATGAGCTGAGAAGCAAACTTTCCTCCGAAATGAAGAAACTTATGGTACACATTGAATCGGAGCAGGATTATGAAGCAATTGACGAACTGAGAGGCATGATCAACGGCCGTTTCAGCGACAGAATAAAATTCCCGAAACTTTTCAGGGACAGGCTTCTGATTGATAAGCTGAACAAGCTAAAAATAAAAAGTGTTGAAGTCTACAGGAGAATCTGCTCTCTCAGCCTGCAGATAAAACAGAAAGCAAAGAAACTGAATATCGATTACAGGCTTCTCGAGAAAAAGAAACACTCACTCATATGGATGATACTCGGAATGGCTGGGATAATAGTTGCTTCCCCCCTGTTCCTTTACGGGAATATTTTCAATGTGATATTCCTTTATATGCCGGAACTTAAGATCCGTAATATGAAGGATACCCAGTTTCACAGCTCAATCAGGTACGGAATTTCACTGGTAATTGCATTAGTATTTCTGCCGGTTATACTTATCCTTTTGTTAGTGATAATATCCCCCTGGTGGCTTGCAATCCTGATTTTCCTGAGCTTGCCCCTTGCCGGACTTTTTGCCTGGAACTATATACTGCTTTTCAGAAGGATAATCGGAGGCTTCAGGATCTGGAACTATAAAAGGAAAAAAGAGAAAGAGTATTATGACCTGAAGAAAAATCATGAAGAATTACTTACTCTGATAGCAGGCTTACAATGAAAAAAAAACAGGAACTATTTTCCGGTAAATATGCCTGGATAACAGGTGCATCGTCAGGCATCGGGGAAGCCCTGGTATATGAATTCGTCAAACGGGGAGCCACTGTCATTATTTCATCAAACGATCCGCAGGGTCTTGAAAGGGTAAAAGCCTCATGTAATGAAAGGTCATCAAGAGTGATTTGCGTATCTTTTGATCTGTCAGATACTTCCGGCATTACCAGTCTGGTCGAACAGGAAATGAAAATTGCCGGAAGGCTCGATTATCTTTTGAATATCGGAGGAATAAGCCAGAGAGCAAGGATCGATGAGACACCTCTCTGGCTAGACAGGAAAATATTCGAAATAAACTATTTCGGAACAATCGCCCTTACAAAAGCCGTACTGCCATACATGATAAGCCAGAAATCGGGACATATTGTCGCAACAAGCAGCATATCAGGAAGATTCGGTTTTCCTCTCCGGTCAGCATATTCAGCCTCAAAGCAGGCTCTTCATGGTTTTTTTGAAACACTTTATCTTGAAAATAAAAAGGATAATATAAGAACATCCGTACTCATCCCCGGAAGGGTAAGGACGAATATATCGTTTCATGCCCTTGATGCAGCAGGAAAGGAGCACGGGAAAATGGATGAAGGCCTGTCAAAAGGGATGACACCGGAAAAAGCAGCTCAAATAATTTTAAAGGGAATATTAAGGAACAGGAGAGAGATACTGGTCGGCAGAGGAGAGCTGGTAATGCTTTATATAAGGAGAATTTGTCCCTGGCTGTTTTTCAGGATTGCTGATAAGCTTAAATCTACATAAATCATATATTTTAAAGAATGAGAGGATATTATATCGGAGGGATCCAGCAAATAGGCATAGGGGTTGCGAACCTCAGAGAAGCATGGAAATGGTATATCGACCAGTTTGGGATGGATTGCAGAATTTTTGAAGAAGAAGCTGTGGCAAAACTAATGCTGCCTTTTACAGGTGGGAAGCCCAGGAGCAGGCATGCGGTCCTGGCAATGAACATGCAGAGCGGCGGGGGATTTGAGGTCTGGCAGCATACAGGAAGAGAGCCTGTGTATATTAAAGAGAAAATAAAACTCGGGGATCTGGGTATCGTTGCATGCAAAATGAAAGTAAAAAATATCGGTGAAGCATATTCCTTTTACAATGAAAACAACGGAACACTCCAGGGGGAAGCCTTACCTGACCCTTCCGGTTATAAGACCTTCTTCCTGAAAGATCCTTATGAAAATATCTTTCAGATGGTTGAAGGAAATAACTGGTTCATGAATGAAAATAAAGTGTCAGGAGGAGCCTATGGCGCCATAATAGGTGTTTCAGACATCGAAAAAGCAAGGAAAGTATATTCGGATATACTTGGATATGATGTTGTAGTTTATGATTCAACAGGTGTTTTTCCCGATCTTGCCTCTTTCCCTGGTGGAAATAACCCTTTCAGAAGAGTGTTGCTCAGAAGGTCTGAACCAGAGAAGGGTCCTTTCAGCAGGATATTAGGTAAGAGCGAAATTGAACTGATAAGCGCTGATAAACCAGGGAAAAGAATATATGAAAACAGGTATTGGGGCGACCCGGGATTTATTCAGTTATGTTACGATATTGTGAATATGGACGAGCTGAGAGCATTCTGCGAAAAACAGGGATTCCCCTTCAGGGTTGACAGTAAGCACAGCCACAACGGCAACAGCTTTGATATGGGTGAGGCTGCCGGCCACTTCGCATATATCGAAGATCCCGACGGTACTCTTATTGAACTGGTTGAAACCCATAAAATACCTGTTCTGAAAAAGCTGGGATGGTATCTCAACCTGAAGAAAAGAAAACCCGGGAAACCTCTGCCTGAATGGATACTGAAAACATTAAGGTTTTCAAGGGTCAAAATTTGAAATCTCAAAGCTCATGTTCTATAGCTTATTGGTTTAAGAGACAGACTATATGAGTTATCAGCTATGAGCCATGAGCTGTTTTTTCCACTTCACGGAATACCCTCATGGTATTTCCGCCCCAGATCTTTCCTATATCTGCTTTTGAATAGCCGCGGCGCAGCAATTCGATGGTAATGTTCTTCATTTCTGCAACTGACCTGCATCCGTCCACTCCTCCTCCGCCGTCAAAGTCGGTGCCAATACCAACATGGTCAATACCGATAACCTGCACCACATGGTCTATATGATCGACCACATCTGCCACAGTTGCCAGCTTCCTGTAATTGTTCATTATCTCCCATCTTTCGTTGCGGAACTGATTCCTCTCTTCATCAGATAATGCGCGGAAATCACCATATTTGCTCTTGAGCTCAGCAAGCTTTGCTTCCAGTTCGGGATTCGGTTCCGGAGTTTTGATATAGCTGCTGAGTATGCATATCTGTATAACACCTCCATTTTTCTTGAGTGCCAGAAGCATATCATCTGAGAGGTTCCTGGGACTCGAGCATAATGCCCTTGAAGAAGAATGAGATGCTATTACCGGGGCTTTAGATACACTTAAAACATCATAGAATGACCCATCAGACATATGTGAAATATCGATCATCATTCCAAGACGGTTCATCTCTTTTACAACTTCTTCTCCAAAAGATGATAGCCCGTTATGTTCAGGTCCTTTTGGATCGGATGAAGAATCGCAAATATCATTGTTCCCTGAATGGCAAAGAGTTATATACCTTGCACCCAGATCATAATATTGTTTTATTCTGGAAATATCCTTGCCCACAGGGTAACCATTCTCAATTCCAATGAATGCCGATAACTTACCGACTTTCTTCAGCCTGTAGGCATCATCAGGCGAAAGGGCAATCTCTGCCATCGCAGAATTCTTTTCAACATTCTTATATATCGCATCAATTATTCCGAGGATATCCAGGTTAGCCTGGTTGGTTGATGAATCGTCCCTTGGTCCCTGACCGATATATGCTGCCAGGAATTCAGCGTCCAGCCCTCCTTCAGCCATCCTTGGAAAGTCGACGCATCCTTTGTCATGCTTTTCACCGAGATCGAAACCCGACCTCATAATATCAAGGGGCGTGTCACAATGGGTATCAATCGAAAGGTAGTTTTTATGTATTTTATCTGCCCTTTTAATGAGCTGTTCCTCATTGTTGCCGCATCCTGCCAGAAGGATGACTGCAAACAAGGCAGTGAATAATTTCTTCATTATAGCTGAGGTTACATTATTGCCGAAAGATAGACAATTTGGATTACCCCCTATTTGATAAGAAACTGATTTAACACTATTTAACAGAGCACATGTCCTGACGATAAATGTCAGTCCGGCTATGAAAAGAATTGGGAAGGTGCTTATGGAAAACAAAAGCAGCTTATTCGTATTTATTCTTTGTCTTACTATACACTTTTAGAGCCTTATAATCAAGCCACGAATGTGGTTTAATTTGAAAAAGCCCCCGGCGGCTTCATCAAAGAAATAAGTGTAACTCTTATTGTTACAATCAATTGCCGTCAGCTTCAGCTGACGGTTAACAGGCACTCACCCTTTCTTCAGGACTTTAGTCCAATAATATTTTTGGGCTAAAGCCCTGAGTATAACCTGCAAACAGTTGGCTGAAGCCAACTGTAATAGAAAATAT